>Cinder_p2__coassemble_1162_pt1 | contig 87602 bp, 70 predicted proteins | sample Cinder_p2__metabat2_low_PE_026 | metagenome-assembled genome bin Cinder_p2
CCCTTCACAGAACCGGGCATTTCCTGTACAACTCATCCGGAACGGACAAAAAAAATGGGAACCGAACTTCTGTACGATTCCCGCTACACTTTATTATATCTTATAAGCATGAAACTACATTGGATAACTTCATACTATTTGAGCCTTTAATCAAAACATAATAACCTTCCAAAGATTTCTTTTTTCTTAAAATCTCCATTACTTCTTCTACGTTATTATATACAGGATAAGGTGCATCTATCTGTGCAAATTCTTCACCCACCAACAACACTTCATCAAAACAACAATTCTCCAACTGTTTCACAACATTCCGGTGTTCTACTTCACTTTGCGCTCCCAATTCCTTCATTGCACCCAATATAGCCATCTTAGGAGCCACTTTCATAGCCTTGAAATTTTCCAATGCCGCAGCCATACTAGTAGGATTTGCATTATAGGCATCTATAATCAAATGATTGTGTTCCGTATGCTCCAATTGCGAACGATTGTTAGTAGGAACATAATTTCTCAACGCATCATTAATCTTTTCGGCGGAAACTTCGAAATACAATCCTATTGCCACAGCAGCTAACATATTATCCACATTATAAGAACCTATCAAGTGAGTTTTTACCTCATACCACCCACTTGTTTCGCTCTTCCAGCGAAAATGTAAAAAAGGAGCACACTCCACAACCTCTCCTGCAGCCCATAAGGCATCCCCCTGAATATATTTCCCATAACGCACCATTTCCAAGCCAGCGGCCATATGCTTTAAATAAAGATTATCATTATGAAGGAACACTACAGCTTGAGGTTTGGTTCGCAAAAAATCATAAAGCTCACCCTTCGTTTTCATTACTCCTTCAAAAGATCCGAACCCTTCAAGATGTGCCTTACCCACATTCGTTATAATGCCATAATCCGGTTCCACTATTTCCACCAATTCACGAATATCTCCCGGATGACTAGCTCCCATTTCAACCACAGCTACCTCGTCAGCATCTGTCAAACGAAGTAATGTAAGCGGAACCCCAATAGAATTGTTCAAATTCCCTTTCGTATAAAGCACCTTATATTTCTGCATCAGCACATGGGCAATCAATTCCTTTGTCGTGGTTTTTCCATTTGTTCCTGTTATACCAATAATGCGTGTTTTCAACTTACGACGATGATAATTAGCCAATAACTGGAGTGTGCGAAGAACATCATCCACCAAAATATAACGCTCATCAAAAGTTTCAACACACGAAGGCTCATCCACCACAGCATAAGCACAGCCTTGTTCCAATGCCGATTTAGCAAAATCATTACCATTAAACGAAGCTCCCTTCAGTGCAAAAAATATTGAATTCGGAGGACAATGACGGCTATCTGTAGTCACTATAGGATGTTGGCAAAAGATAGAATATAAAACAGAAATTTCCATAACACCTTATTCTTAATTTATATGCAAAGATATATCAAAAAGAGAAAACGAAAACGCACTAAAACCAATTATTGTATGTACTTTTGTTGTCATAAACCAATAATCCTATGAGCCATTATTCACTTAACATAAACGGAACCCTATTCGATCTCTCGTCGCCCCAAGTTATGGGTATTCTTAATGTGACTCCCGACTCTTTCTATGCCGGCAGCCGCAAACAAAACGAAGAAGAAATTCGCCAACGTTGTCATCAGATTATAAATGAAGGTGCAACCATAATTGACATTGGTGCTTACTCCTCACGAGCAGATGCCAAACACATCACTCCTGAAGAAGAAATGAACCGGCTTCATACCGGCCTACGCATCCTACGCGAAGAATTCCCCGATGCTATCGTTTCTGTAGATACCTTTCGAGCAAAGGTGGCAGAACGCTGCGTAAAAGAGTATGAAGTCAATATTATCAACGATATTGCTGCTGGTGCCATGGATAAAGAAATGTTCGAAACAATAGCTCGCCTACAAGTACCATACATCATGATGCACATGCAAGGTACTCCCCAAACCATGCAACATGCACCTCATTACGAATGCATCACCAGAGAGGTATTTATGTATTTTGCCGAACGCATTCACCATTTACATAATTTAGGCGTAAACGACATCATCTTGGACCCAGGATTCGGATTTGGCAAAACTCTAGAACACAATTATGAATTGATGAACCACCTAGAAGAATTCATCCAAGTATTCGACATGCCGTTACTTATAGGAATTTCACGAAAATCAATGATTTACAAGCTACTTGGAATCACAGCCAATGAAGCACTCAACGGCACTACCGTACTTCACACCATTTCATTGCTAAAAGGAGCTCACATCCTACGTGTACACGATGTAAAAGAAGCTGTAGAAGCTGTGCGTTTAGTAGAAACCATGAAGCATGCCGAAACAAACAAGTAACAAAAATTTTCATAACACAATAAGAACATGTTCACACTTGAAGTTAAAGATTTTATCGATATACTATCAGTCGCCCTACTGCTTTACTATGCCTACAAGTTCATGAAAGAATCTGGGTCTGTAAAGATTTTCACTGGCGTGCTCATCTTTATCCTTCTGTGGCTACTTGTGGCTCAAATTCTTGAGATGCGTCTTTTAGGAGCTATATTCGACCAATTGGTCAATGTAGGTGTCATCGCCCTCATCATTCTTTTTCAAGACGATGTCCGACGCTTTCTGCAAGCTTTAGGATCTCATGAGAAAGTAAATCGTTTCTTCCGTTTGATTACCGGCTCTAAAAAAGAAAAAGTAGAGCGGGCAGACATCATGCCCATCGTCATGGCTTGCATGAATATGAGTAAACAAAAAGTAGGTGCGCTCATTGTCTTCGAACGAGGTATTCCTCTTAACGACATTGTAAAGACCGGAGATTGTATCGATGCCACCTTAAACCAGCGACTCATAGAAAATATTTTCTTTAAAAACAGTCCATTACATGACGGAGCCATGATTATCAGTCACAAACGTATCACCGCTGCCGGTTGTATTCTGCCTGTTTCCCACAGCCTCGACATACCAAAGAAGCTAGGACTAAGACATCGCGCTGCTCTTGGTGTTTCGCAACAAACTGATGCTCTTGCAGTCATTGTTTCAGAAGAAACTGGAGCCATTTCCATTGCGTTTAAAGGAGTATTCCACCTAAAGCTCTCGGCCGAAGCCCTAGAGAGTTTCCTTACACGCGAATTAAACTAAAAATCTAAACACTCTTTCATTCCATTCATTTCTGCCCTGTTTTGACGGTACTCCACTAACCCCCAAAACAGGGCAGATTTTTTATTCTCCATCAAGCTTCATCCTCCTAAAAACAACGTTTGTTACTAAATTGTTGCATTTCTATTATTGGAGCATTTCAGACTCATTACTTTTTTATGACATTCCGAAGCTTTTAAAAAACACATTTCTTTATCTATCGGGGCACTACCTAATTTTGCATCATTCAAAATGAAGAAATACAACAAATGAATTCTTTTACTCAAAAACAAACAATTTCCTTTACTCGTAAAAGCACTATGCCCGACTAGCTTTTTGTGCTATGGGCTGGTGGAACAGCTCTCCTTTCCTACTCCTTAGTATATACTCTGCGTAAACCCTTCACTGCAGCAGAATTCGACGGATTAACCGTAGCAGGTATGGATTACAAAATAGCTATAAGTATCATCCAGCTTCTCGGCTATGTTGCCGCCAAATTCCTGGGAATTAAATATATTTCTGAACTAAAACCTGAAGGAAGGCTTAAATTTATTATTGGTTCGGCTGCACTATCCGAAATGTCGCTAATAGCTTTTGGACTTCTTCCTATACCTTATAATATAGTAGCTCTTTTCTTTAACGGGCTCTCGTTAGGATGTATGTGGGGAGTAATCTTCAGTTTTCTTGAAGGACGACGCACAACCGACATTCTAGCCAGCATCATGGGAGTAAGTATGGCTCTCAGCTCGGGTGTAGCCAAATCCCTTGGACTGTATGTTTTAAACACACATCAAGTAAGCGAATTTTGGATGCCTGCTCTAATCGGTGCTGCAGCTTTTCCTCTTCTCTGTTTCACCGGTTGGATGATGACACGCTTTCCGAGTCCTTCCGCATCCGATATTGCAGCACGTTCAGAACGTGTCACATTGAACGGTAGTGAACGTCTTCAATTATTCAAAAGATTCATGCCGATTCTTTTAATGCTCTTTTCTGCCAATTTGTTACTCACGGTAATGCGCGATATTAAAGAAGATTTTATCGTATGCATCATCGACGTAAGCACCATCTCGTCCTGGACCTTTGCTCATGTCGATTCTATTGCCACCTTGATAATGCTTTCTTTATTTGCCCTGTTAGCTACAATAAAAAACCACACTTTCGTTCTAAATTCCTTACTTGTTCTGTCAGCAATAGGCATGGGTACATTAGCCTACATCGGAGCAAATGCCGATTCACTTACTCTCTCCACCACTCTTTGGCTATTCATACAAAGCCTCTGCATCGACGTTGCCTATTTGGGATTTCAGACTATTTTCTTCGAACGTTTCATTGCTTGTTTTAAAGTAAAAGGGGACGTAGGATTCTTTATCATTACTATCGATTTCATAGGCTATGCCGGAACCTTAGGTTTGCTATTCTTCAAAGAACTATGGGCAAACCATATCAACTGGAATATATTCTACCATCAAATGAATCTTTATATTGGCATTATCTGTTGTGCCGCCTTTGCCGGATCTATGACCTACATTCTACTGCGAAGCCGTAAAAAAGACAAATACACTAATACAACCAATGTAAATCTTGAAAATGATATTTACCTAACAACACCTACTGCAATATGAAAAAAATCAAATGCATTATTATGGACTGGGCCGGTACAGCTGTAGATTACGGCTGTTTTGCACCGGTAGCCGCCTTTATCGAGAGTTTTAAAGCCATCGGTATATCCGTGACTGCTTCAGAAACACGAGCCCACATGGGACTGACTAAAATTGAAGAAATACGTGCATTGTTCGAATCTGAACGCATCAATAGCTGTTTCCGAGAGAAATTTGGAAGAAACTACAACGAAGAAGATGTTCAAGCACGTTTTGCCGAATTTCAACGTATACTATTCGCTACGCTTGAAGAGTATACAAATCCTATACCCTACGTTACCGATATCATCGCACAATTACGTGCACAAGGCATCAAAGTAGGCTCTACCACGGGATATACAAAGGATATGATGAACGTAATCATTCCAGCTGCAGCACAAAAAGGTTATGTGATAGACAACTGCGTCACTTCTGATGATTTACCCGCCGGACGTCCTAACCCATATATGATTTTTCAGAACATGTGCCAGCTAGCCATACCTTGCTGCCAAAGCGTTCTAAAGTACGGCGATACAATTTCCGACATCAAAGAAGGAGTCAATGCCGGAGTGTGGAGCGTAGGAGTAATTCTAGGAAGTAACGAGCTTGCTCTTACCAAAGAAGAAGTAGAAACCATGCCAGCAAAAGAACTGGAACGTCGTAATCAACAAAAACATGAATAAACAATAACTCTAAAACTGAATACAATATGCGACCCTATTTATTATTAACCCCTGGCCCTTTAACCACTAGTGAAAGTGTAAAAGAAGCCATGATGAGTGACTGGTGTACATGGGATGAAGACTACAACATAGGCATTGTAGAAAATATACGGAAGAACTTAACAGAGCTTGCTTCAAGTCGTCCCGAAGAATATACTACCGTCTTGATGCAAGGAAGTGGTACTTTCTGCGTTGAATCCACCATCGGTTCAGTTATACGCCCCAATGATTTTCTACTCATTGCGGCCAACGGCGCCTATGGTAACCGAATGGGAGTAATTGCCGATTATTACAACATACAGCATCACCTGATGAAATTTGACGAAACATGTCCCGTCAATCCGCAAACTATTGATTATTATTTGAACAAGCACCCCGAAGTTACCCATGTTTCTGTAGTTCATTGCGAAACAACAACCGGTGTACTGAATCCATTGCAAGAGATTGCAACTATTGTAAAAAAACATGGCAAGACACTTATCGTAGATGCTATGAGTAGTTTCGGTGGTGTTCCCATAGATATGGCAAAACTAAATATTGATTTCCTTATCAGTAGTGCCAACAAATGCATTCAAGGTGTACCGGGATTCGGATTCGTTATTGCACGACGTAACATATTGGAACAATGTAAAGGAATTGCGCATTCCCTTTCACTAGACTTGTTCGCCCAATGGGATGCTATGGAAAAAGGACATGGGAAATGGCGATTCACATCACCTACCCATGTAGTACGAGCCTTTATGCAAGCCTTGAAAGAACTTCAAGCCGAAGGCGGAATTACTGCACGTTATGCACGTTACTGCGAAAACCACCGCATACTAGTAAACGGCATGCGCAAATTAGGATTTCAAACACTCCTGCCTGATGAAGAACAATCTCCTATCATTACTTCTTTCCTTTACCCGGAAAAAGACTTTGATTTCAAGACTTTTTATCTCAAACTAAAAGCATGCGGATTTGTTATCTACCCTGGTAAAATAACACAAACGGATACTTTCCGCATCGGCAATATCGGAGATGTACATCCTCAAGATTTCATTAACTTGACACAAGCCATCAGCAACATTCGATAGAAGAAGCAGTAGTTATATAACAATCATTTCCCTGCATCGTTCATTTCGCTATATCTAACGAAAGAGCATGCAGGGATTTTTCTATCATATTCTTTACATTTTCTCAAAATCTGAAGTGAAAAAGTTTCCGGAAACAAGGTTCATATGTTGTTAAGGAGTAAATTTGCACTTCAAAAACGAATGTGATAATGAGAAACTATAACGCACGAACCTTTATCATCACCCTCCTGACAGTAACCATACTGCTGGCACTCTATTTCTTGCCTGTACCAACTATCGGCGAGCACACTTTCAGACGGGTAAATCTCCTCTCTGATATAGAGCAGAAAGAGCCCGAAATAGAAATGGTTGACAGTGTCATGCTACCGCCGCCCATAAAACCAGCTTTTGCAGATACTTGTAAAACAGGAATGACTTGTATTGAAGATTATGCAGACTCCACCCAAAAGGGAATGAAACCTTTTTACGAAGCGCTCGACCACGTAAAAGAACGTCCTGTGCGCATCGCCTATTTTGGAGATTCTTTTATCGAAGCCGACATCATGACCGCTAATCTGCGCGATATGCTACAACAACGATTCGGTGGATGTGGAACAGGATTTGTTGACATTACCTCTATGACACCGGGATTCAGAAAATCACTTCTGCACAAATTTGACGGATGGAAAACTCACAGCATGAACGACAGCCTTGGATATGATCGCAAACGTATTGGATTGTCCGGACACTATTTCATTCCTCATACGAATGCATTCGTCGAAGCACATTCACCTAAGAACTATCTTCCCAATCTTGACAGCTGCGAAATAGCCACACTCTTCTTCGAAAGTAAGGGTATCTTGGAACTCACAACACAAATAAATAGTACTGAAAGCAAACAGCAAACCGTCAACGGAAATGGTAACATGCAAACTCTCAGCATAAATGGACACATAAAAAAAGTACGCTGGACTGTAAATCGTAGCGATTCAACAACCTTCTATGGTTTTGCTCTTGATGGACACAACGGCATCATTTTAGATAACTTTGGGGTTCGAAGTAGCAGTGGACTTCAACTACGAAGCATTCCCATGTCCCGACTCAAGCAATTCAATGAGAAACGCTCCTATGACCTTATTGTCCTTCAGTTCGGTCTAAACGTAGCTACCGAACGAGGCTACAATTATAATGGCTATGAGCAAGGGATGCTTCGTGTTATCGACCACTTGAAAACAGCCTTTCCACAAGCTGGGTTTCTTATTATTGGAATAGGCGATCGCGAATCGAAAAACGAAGACGGTGTTCTACGCACTATGCCCGGAGTAAAAAATCTTATCCGATATCAACAAAACATAGCTGCAAAATCGGGAGTTGCTTTTTGGAATCTGTATGAAGCGATGGGTGGAGAAGGCAGTATCCGCCGTATGGTAGAAGCACAACCTGCACAAGCCAATCTGGACTATACACACATCAATTTCCGTGGAGGCAAAGTTTTGGCTGAAATCCTATATGAAACCCTCATTTATGGTAAAGAACAACATGATAAACGTAAAGCATACGAAAATGAATAAAACAGCCCTACTTTTAGGGCTGACCCTTTTATGCTGCTCTTTCCGGCTGACAGCCCAAGATAAAATGCCTGAGCAACTGATTCCACAAGACACTTTACGGAATCCCGACCAGCACCTTCAATATGGTATGGCAGCCTTACACGATACCGTTCCTGTGAAAAACTCCTTACCTTCCACTTTCAGAAACCGTGGAGAGAATCGCATTCTTCACGCCGAAAATCTTGGTTTCTTTTTTGCCAAGCTATGCCAAGGAACTGAACCGGTACGTGTGGTACACATAGGTGACTCCCATGTACGAGGCCATGTTTTTCCTGTGGCAGTTCGACATACTTTGGAAGCAGCTTGGGGAAGCCAGGCTGTCTATCCCGATGAAATAAACTACCGAACCAATGCATTAGCACGCGAAACAGGAGCACCGGGATTGGTATACCATGCTATCGGAATCAATGGAGCTACCACCCAACAATTTTGCAATGAAGAGATGATATCACGTATCAATGCACTACATCCCGACCTTATTATCTTTTCATTCGGCACTAATGAATGCCATGGCCGACGATATGATCCTATAGAGCATTTTACACAAATGGATGCTTTGCTTACCTTATTTCGCCATTACAACCCCGAAGCTGCAGTCCTTCTTACCACTCCTCCAGGAGCATATGTACGCTATAGCCGGCGACGAAAAGTTGTTAATCCACGCACTCCCAAAGCTGTAAGTACCATTCTGCACTTTGCCGAGCAACGCGACCTTCCCATATGGAACCTTTATGATTTGGCAGGAGGAGTCAAAAGTGCTTGTACCAATTGGCGAAACCATCGACTCATGCAACGAGATCAAGTACACTATACACATGCAGGCTATGATCTGCAAGGAAAACTTTTGGGCGAAGCCCTTTTAAAAGCATTCAATAATTATGTGGCAAATTGATTGGAATCGAGTGAGCGAAGTTCTCACTTATAATGCACAACAACCTATGATTTTCAGCAGCGGACTGTTTCTCTTCCTCTTTTTGGGATTCAGTCTCGTTTATCTGCTTTTACAGAGAACCACCACATTACGTCTGATTTTTGTAACACTCTTCTCTTATTACTTCTATTATAAGAGTAGTGGAACCTATTTTGTTTTACTGGCTGTGGTAACACTAACAGACTTCGTCTTGGCACATTGCATGGCACATACAAGCCAAAAAGGCAAACGCAAGCTGCTACTCATTATCAGCCTGAGTGTCAATCTAGGATTATTATGTTATTTCAAATATACGAACTTTTTCTACGAAATGCTTGCTCCCTTGTGGCAAGGTGAATTTCAGGCACTCAATATTTTCCTGCCTGTGGGAATCTCATTTTTTACATTCCAATCACTCAGCTACACCATCGATGTCTATCGCCGGGAACTCACTCCCCTCCGGAATCTCCTCGATTATGCATTTTACGTATCGTTCTTTCCCCAACTGGTAGCGGGTCCCATCGTACGCGCCCGCGACTTTATTCCCCAAATACGCAAACCCATTGTAGTCACTCCGGAAATGTTTGGAAGCGGTATCTTTTTCATCGCCTCGGGTTTGTTCAAAAAAGCCATACTATCGGACTATATCAGTGTGAATTTTGTAGAACGCATTTTCGACAACCCCGGTCTCTATTCCGGTATTGAAAATCTTTTTGGTGTTTACGGATATGCCTTGCAAATTTATTGTGATTTCTCCGGCTATAGCGATATGGCCATCGGACTGGCACTACTGCTCGGTTTTCATTTTCCTCTGAACTTTCGTTCTCCCTATAAATCTGCATCCATTACCGAGTTTTGGCATCGTTGGCACATCTCTCTCTCCACATGGCTTCGCGACTATCTGTACATCTCCATGGGAGGTAATCGCCGTGGACGCATACGCACTTATTTTAATCTCTTTATGACCATGCTGTTAGGCGGATTATGGCATGGAGCATCTTGGAATTTTGTTTTTTGGGGAGCCATTCACGGCATTGCACTTGCCCTACATAAACTATGGCGCAGCCTGCTTCAACGTCCCAAGAATTATGAAAGTCATGGCCTTTTGCGTGTTTTAGGCATTCTTATCACCTTTCATCTCGTGTGCTTTTGTTGGATTTTCTTCCGTAACAATACCTTCGAGGCATCCTGGACCATGCTTCACCAAATCTTCACCAACTTCCAGCCTCAACTTCTTGGGCAACTGATAAGTGGATACAAGGTGGTTTTTGCCTTTATGGCCGTGGGGTATCTGCTACATTTTCTTCCCGACCGTTGGGAAACAGCATGCCGTCAAAGTGTCGTACGTATGCCTCTAATCGGACAATCCTTTTTGCTTGTAATTCTCATCTACATTGTTATCCAAGTAAAAACGAGTGATATACAACCATTTATCTATTTCCAATTCTAATTTTCAACACAGTTCTTTGCCACTTTCATGCCAAATCGCATGGACATGACAAAGAATTGTATGTTTTTACATAACAGCGTTAATTTTACACCTTTAACTCCTGCGAAAAGACTTTTCGTATTGACCACTTTGATATTTTTTTCTACTTTTGCACCCATTATCATATAATTAACCGATTTTTATGCTGAAACAGTTTTTTTCATTATTGAAACGATACATTGCCCCGTATCGCAAATATTTGGTGTGGGCACTCATCCTTAACTTCGTGTCGCAATGGCTAAACGTGTTCTCGTTTGCTGCCATTATCCCCATTCTGAATATCCTGTTTAAGATAGATACCAAAACTTACGAATACATGCCGATGGATTTCGACCATCTGGACAAAGATGTCATTATCAACAATGCATATTATTGGATCAGTCATATCATTCAAACCCAAGGTGCATTTGTAACCTTGCTCATGATGGGTGCCGTGCTCATTCTCATGACTTTCTTGAAAACTGCCGGATACTTTGCTTCATCGGCTGTGATGGTGCCTCTTCGTACCGGTATTGTGCGCGACATACGTATCCAAGTGTACGACAAAGTGCTTCGTCTTCCGCTTAGCTTCTTTTCTGAGGAACGTAAAGGTGACATCATCGCACGTATGAGTGCTGACGTAACCGTAGTGGAAAACTCACTCACCAGTTCTATTGATATGCTTATCCGTAACCCGATAGCTTTAATGGTATGCTTTATCACTCTCTTTACCGTGAGTTGGAAAATGACCTTGTTCGTTATCGTTATCCTTCCTCTTGCCGGATGGATTATGGGAACCATCAGTCGCAAGCTGAAACGCCAGTCGTCTACCGCTCAAGCACAATGGGGCGATATCATGTCACAACTTGACGAAACCTTGGGAGGACTGCGCATCATCAAGGCTTTCATTGCTGAAACCAAAATGTCGAACCGTTTTAAAAAAACCAATAATGACTTCCGTAACGCCATGAACGAGATGGTCATTCGGCAAAGTTCTGCCCATCCCATGAGTGAATTTCTTGGAACCTGTGTCATTGTTATCGTTCTTTGGTTCGGAGGTTCGCTTATCCTAAACAGTACCTATGCACCTATGGATGCTGCTACTTTCATCTTCTATCTGGTTATTCTATACAGTATCATCAACCCACTTAAAGAATTCTCTAAAGCTTTCTATAACATTCCCCTCGGATTGGCTAGTATGGAACGTATTGATATGATACTTAAAGCAGAAAACCACATCAAAGAATCAACCAACCCACTTCCTCTGAAAGATTTTGAAGACAAAATTGAGTTCCGCGATATCAGTTTCAGCTACATTGAAGGACGTCCGGTTCTGAAACATGTAAACATCAACGTACCAAAAGGAAAAACAATCGCGCTAGTGGGACAATCTGGTTCTGGAAAATCCACATTGGTAGATTTAGTTCCGCGCTATCACGATGTACAAGAAGGACAACTGCTTATTGACGGAAAGAACATAAAGGAAGTATCTATTCACGACCTGCGTTCACTTATCGGAAACGTAAATCAGGAAGCTATCCTATTCAACGACACCTTCTATAACAACATCACCTTTGGTGTGGAAAATGCTACGATGGAACAAGTAATCGAAGCTGCCAAGATAGCCAATGCACACGACTTTATCATGGAAACAGAAAAAGGCTATGACACTATGATTGGCGACCGAGGCGGACGCTTATCCGGTGGTCAACGTCAACGCGTGAGCATCGCTCGTGCTATTTTGAAGAATCCTCCCATCCTTATTCTTGATGAAGCAACTTCTGCCCTCGATACCGAATCAGAACGTTTAGTGCAGGAAGCTTTGGAACGTCTTATGAAATCAAGAACTACCATAGCTATCGCCCACCGCTTGAGCACCATCAAGAACGCCGACGAAATTTGCGTCTTGTACGAAGGAGAAGTAGTGGAAAGAGGTACACACGAAGAACTGATTGCTTTGAACGGCTACTACAAAAAACTCAATGACATGCAAAGCTTGTAAACACACGGATTTGCTATCATAGCAAAAAAACGACAAACATACATTTTATAAACAGACTCCTAAAAGTAATGCACTTATTACTCTTAGGAGTCTATTTTTTGAGGGAATACTCAATCTATTATTCCATTTATTTTATTAAGTGTTCTGCCTAACACCTAACGTTTATGCTATATATAAAAAGCCGTTAAAACGCAGATAATCCACATTTTAACGGCTTTTATATTATTTACTCAGAAATATTTTCCGCCAATTATTCCTTACCCCTTTTACGCACGTGAAGCACCATAGCTACTATCACTCCTACAAGGAGAAGAACCAAAGCCACATAAGCTATAGTTTCTGTAGTATGCAGCGAAACAGGATCGAATATCATAAGTACTTCATGTTGTCCAGCCGGTACATAAAGAGCACGTAAAATATAATCGGCACGTCCGACTTCTACTTCCTTACCATCAATAAAAGCCTGCCAACCAGGATAAAAAATCTCCGAAAAGACAACAACACCACCTTTAGATGAATTCACTTCATAGGTCAGGCGATTGGCATCATAAGTCTTCATCCGAACGGTACAAGTAGAATCAGTAGGAACTGCTTGTCCCACAGCTTTAGCAAAACGCTTATCGACTACAGCCACGCGACGCAAATCGGTATCATGCAGAGCTTGAATTTCCTCATCGGCTATACTGACAGAACGCACTTCATCCACAAACCAAGCATTGCCAAAAGCATAAGGATTCTGCAAAGGCAAAGTCTCTCCGTTTTCAGCAGGAAGAATAAACCAACGTGTATTCAACATATTAATAACTGGGAACAATGAATCGTTCACTGCTGCCATATCACCTCCGGCAGTGACTATTTCCTTATACAATGCCTGCATTTCCGGAGCGATATGTTCCTCTATCATTTCTTGATAACGGCGCAGTTTGGCTGCATTATAGCCTCCTATACTTTTATGATAATAGGACGTTTCATTTTCATTGAATGTATTGCTTGCCAAATTAAGCACCCTATAATCAAGTGACTTATCAGTCAATATCATCCGGTCGGTTTGCGTAGGCTTAAAGAGCTTATCGTGTGTTACTTCTTGTTTCTCTACATACATTTCATCGCACAGATAGCGTTTATTCACAGTCCAAAGATCGAACAGACAAAGCACTGCCACCAAGGCCAAAGTCATCTTTGCTTTCAAACGTCCCATAACATAAAAAGCTATCAACAAGGAACCAAACAGCACTATAAAGAAACTACGCCAAGCATCGGATGTAAACATTGCCACACGCATATCGGTCAAATTGGTAATCAACGGACCGAGATATTCCGAAGGAATGCCTCGTTGCAACGCTCCCATCTCAACTGAAGAAATAAAAGACGAGAAGAACAATTTAGGTGCTATAGCAAACAACAAAGCAACACCTCCCGTTACAGCAAAACTGATGAAAAACGGTTTCAAGTTTTCGCGAATTATCTGCGGGCGTGCCAATACTTCCCGCAATGCCATCATAGCCAATAACGGAATGGTAAACTCTGCTATCACCAAAATGGAAGCTACAGTACGGAACTTGGCATACATAGGCATATAATCTATGAAGATGTCGGTCAAACCCATAAAGTTCTTTCCCCATGAAAGCAGAACAGACAATAGTGTGGCAGCAACCAAAGCCCATTTCATCGGACCTTTCACTATAAATACGCCCAGTACAAAAAGCATCAAGACAAAAGCCCCTACATAGACAGGACCAGAAGTTCCCGGCTGTTCTCCCCAATACTGAGTAAGTTGGTTATATATGCTCATAAACTGAGGATTAGCCACAGCTACCGCATCGGCATTTCCACTCATCATCATGGGCTTATCTCCCCTATTGCTAGCTCCACCTTTCACGTTAGGAACAAGAAGTGACCAGGTTTCGCCTATACCATAACTCCAAGCTGTGATATAATTTCGCTCTAGTCCACTGCTTGTCTGATTCTCTGAATCAGCTTTCACCAGTTCACTCTTTCCACGCATAGACTCCTTGCTATACTGATAGGTGTGATACAGATTCGAAAGATTCACGCAAGCTCCTACAGCTACAGCTACCAGCAACACACACGAAGCCTTGACGAAACGTGACATCTCCTTTTTCTTCCATGCATCCACTCCAAAAGCTACTGCCATAAACAGCATAACAAATCCAAAATAATAACTCATTTGGATGTGATTGGAAAGAATTTGCAGAGCCATAAAGAACGCTGTAAGAATTCCTCCCCATAGATATTTACCACGATAGGCCAATACAACACCGGCAATAGTAGGTGGAATATAAGCCAACGTAACGAATTTCCAGATGTGTCCTGCAGCAATAATAATGAAAAAATAGGAAGAAAATGCCCAAAGCACCGCTCCCAAAGCAGCCATCCACACCTTAAAATCAAAAGCGCGAAGCAAAATGTAGAATCCCAGCAACATGATAAATACTAACCAGACATTTCCGGGAAGATACAAGTGATAAATATCACCCAAAGTCTTTAGCAGATTAGTAGAATTGTAACTAGGAGCCATCTGATAAGTAGGCATACCTCCAAATAAGGAGTTAGTCCAACGCGTACGCTCTCCAGTATGCTCCATATACTGCTGCATCTCTATTCCCGAGCCTATTCCGGCCACAGCATCGTGCTGAGCAAGGACTCTACCTTCAAAACAAGCCGGGAAAAAGTAGGCCATGGAGAGAAGCACAAAAGCCACCACAGCTACCAAATCCGGCAAAATAAGTTTAAAATGTTTATTCATATTGACCTTATTGAAAATCAATATCTGTAATGTTCAGCCTTGTAGGGGCCGTCTACCGAAACTCCTATGTAAGCAGCTTGTTCGGGAGTAAGTTTACTCAAATGCACTCCAATACGTTCCAAATGCAAGCGTGCCACTTCTTCATCTAATTTCTTAGGAAGACGATAGACGTCTACAGAATAATCGTTATTGAACAATTCTATCTGTGCTAAAGTCTGATTTGTAAATGAGTTACTCATCACGAACGAGGGGTGTCCGGTGGCACATCCCAAGTTCACCAAACGTCCATCGGCAAGCAAAATGATAGAATGTCCATCAGGGAAATAATAACGATCCACCTGTGGCTTCACATTTACACGACGTATTCCTGGGAAATGTTTGAGTGCATCTACCTGAATCTCATTATCAAAGTGACCGATGTTGCAGACAATAGCCTGATCGGGCATTTGCTCCATGTGATCAATACGCACAATATCGATGTTTCCGGTAGTAGTCACAAAGATATTACCTTGCGAACATGCTTCTTCCATGGTTACAACCTGGAAACCTTCCATAGCAGCTTGCAAAGCACAAATGGGATCAATTTCAGTCACAAGCACACGTGCTCCATAAGAACGCATAGAGTGAGCACAACCTTTACCCACATCGCCATATCCACACACCACAACCACCTTTCCGGCAATCATCACATCAGTAGCACGCTTGATACCATCAGCCAGCGATTCACGGCATCCGTAAAGATTATCAAATTTGCTCTTTGTCACCGAATCGTTCACATTAAATGCCGGGAAAAGTAATTTTCCTTCTTCTTTCATCTGATACAAACGATGTACACCGGTAGTAGTTTCTTCCGAAACACCACGTACTTCTTTAGCCAAAGGCTGCCAGAAACATTTCTTCTCGGCAAGCACACGCTTTAGAATAGCAAACAGTTCTAACTCATCTTCAGCATGCACCTCTACATCCAATACCGAAGCATCTTGTTCTGCTTCTACACCTTTATGTATCATCAATGTGGCATCACCTCCATCATCCACAATCATATTAGGTCCTTTTCCATCGCCAAAGTTCAAGGCCTGCAAGGTGCACCACCAATAATCGGCCAGTGTTTCACCTTTCCATGCAAATACAGGTACACCCATATCGGCAATAGCTGCAGCAGCATGGTCTTGAGTAGAATATATATTGCACGATGCCCAGCGCACTTCGGCTCCCAGTGCCACCAATGTCTTGATAAGCACGGCTGTTTGTATGGTCATATGCAACGACCCCATTACACGAGCACCTTTCAACGGTTTGGTTTCGCCATATTTTTCACGCAAAGCCATCAAACCTGGCATTTCTTTTTCTGCCATGTCTATTTCCTGACGGCCAAATTCAGCCAAAGACATATCTGCCACCTTATAGGGCAGTGTAGAAAACAATTCTGTAGACATAATCTTTTGTTTATTATTATTTATTGTATTAGTTGTCAATGTGGGCGCAAAGGTACGGAATTAAAACAAAAGGCATACAGCAGGTTGACGGTTATTTGGCTACAAAGCTCTTAATCAATCTGAAAAAAGCAAGCAGACATCATAAATGTAAGTCGGCAAACCAATAGGTATAAGTATGCACAGCTCCATCATCGTGCCGAATGTCAAAACTTTGTAAAAAAGGAGTTCCCAATCGAAAAGAAACCGGAAAGCTGAAAATGGGTCCATCATAACAAAAGTATGATATTCGCCATTCTCGCCATTGGATTCCACATCTGCAGGCAATGTACCCACAAAACGCGCATCTATTTCACACCCTATTGCTTCACACCCCAGTTTATTTGCCATAGTAGTGACTACTACTGTTTTAAGTCCGGATGCTAAAAAATCGTCCATCACTTCAGCTGGTGTACTATTCCACAAAGGTTCTACTACCTCTATTCCTAAAGGATTCAGTTTCTGTTCTCTGTACCGACGCACATCATGCAAAAATATATCGCCGAAAATAAAATGAGTCACCCCTTGCTGTTTGAAATATTCCACAGCCTGCCCCATGGCCGATGAATAATCGTCCATATCTCCTTGTGGAGCCAAATCGACAACATAAAGAGGTATACCAATACTTTCGGCCTGTTTTTGAAGTAAATCCAACGGAATGCAGTGCATTGTGGAGCATGATGTAAAACGATTGACAGTGGTAAGCAACGCTACAATATCATAGCATTCGGAACGTAATGCACGGAGCAAGGCATGGGCCGAGTCTTTTCCTCCACTCCAATTAAACACGGCTTTTCCCTTTTTCATAGGAATCTTTTAAAAAAAAAATGATTTTCAACGTTCATCTTTATCGTCTGCTTCGGCCACAGCCTGAATCATCTTGGCCACCATAGCAGGACCTTCATAAACAAAAGCCGAATATATTTGAACAAAATCAGCTCCCATATGTATCATACGTGCAGCATCATTAGGTGTCATGATTCCTCCAGCACCAATAATAAGCAATTCATTTCCTCCATGCTTACGTAGATAATCCACCACAAACAACGACTTCATACCGATACCTTTTCCACACACCATTCCATCTTCCAAAGCATGTAACTCTGTAGAAGAAGAATTCCGAAATTGAGAGTGATCGGCCGAAGGCCCTGTGGCTATCACACCATCCAAAGCATATTCTTTCACTAAAATCAGGACACAATCCATATCTTCTGCTGTAACATCAGCAGGAATTTTTAAAAGTATAGGACGCTTTACTACATACTTGGCTCGTTCATCAACTATGGATTTCAGAACCGAACACATCAGCGTTGAATCCAACGAATCCCAATTAATTGTAAAATAATCGGCATAAGTATAAAGTCCGGCATATAACTTCACAAAATCGTTAACTGCCTGTTCTCCTTCCGAACCCACATTTCGATTGATATTTACTCCTATTGCAACACGTCCGCTCCTCTTCTCCAACCGTTCTTGTACGACTTTCATACCGGGATTATTAAAACCGGTACATGTAATCAGCGAAGTGTATTGTGGCACCCGAAACATACGTGGTAAAGGATTTCCCTCACAAGCATCAGGAGTCACTGTTCCAACTTCGATAAAGCCGAAACCATAGTCAGACAGTTCATTAAATACTTCTGCACCTTTATCTAGCCCGGCAGCTAAACCAACTCGGTTTTTACACACAATACCTTTGCAAACGAGCAATTCCTCCTCATACTGATAGCGATTCTGCATTGCACGACGAAAAAAGGGAAGATAATTGGTAAATTTTAAAAAAGAAATAAGCAATCGATGAGCACGCTCGGCTTCCATACGGAACAATAAGGGACGTATGAGGAATTTATACATAAGCCTATACCTTTGTTAATTTTTAAACATTACAAAGGTACTAATTTTATGATAGTTTCAAGGTTATAAATTATGATAGAAATATAATCCTTCTATTCTTCTCTCTATCAATAAACGACAACTCTCAGAATTTACCTAAACGTTCATTCACTCCATCCCGATAAACCTTCCAGAAACGAGGTATATCAGCCCAGTTATATGCTTTTGCAAAAGGAGCACTGAACAAAGCGACCAAAGCATATCCCATCATACCTTGAAACGCACGACCATACTTCACAAGAATATTTTTACCGTAACGATGATTAAAATAAGCGGAATTTCTAACTTGATAAAGACGCTTCCATTTTTTCTTCCTCGTTTTCTCCACCCAAGTATCCTGTGTAAAAAATAATTCTTTCTGCATATGTGCATCAGGAACATAAAGGACTTTAAATCCAGCTAACACCGTACGATAAGAATAGTCCGTATCATCATAGAAAATAAACAAATCTTTATTGGGATATCCTATAGAGGCCACTACATCCCGATGAATAAGAGGCCCTTCGAACACCATTCCTTGAATTTCGACAGGAGCAGATACAGCCGGAGTAAGTTTTCCTTGATGAAGTGATGCAAAAGGGTTCGACAAATTGATATGAGTACATTCATTCACAAATATCTTTCCTGCCTGAAAGCGACGTGGACAAAGAATTCCCACACCAGGGGCACTACATTCCAATAACTTATCTAAACAATTGGCATCAGGGAACACATCATCATCCATACACCACAACCAGTCAAAACCCGCTTCGTAAGCATACTTCATTCCTGTGTAGAAACCTCCCGAACCACCCACATTTTCTTGATGTATGACATGCAATTTTTCTTGAGTGTCAAGCCATTCAGACGTACCATCAGTACAGCCATTATCCACCACCACAATTTCATCCAGGCGACCTATGTTTTGCAAACAGCTCACTGTTTTCTGCAAAAGCTTAAACCGGTTAAAAGTAACCACTACTGCTGCTATCTTCATAAGTAATAGATTTATTTTAGATTTCCACGAAAAGCTTCTTCTTCGGCAGCAGCTATAATCTGCTCTACCGAATCTGTTTTTTTCAAAGTTTCAGTATCTTCCGTCTGCGATTCATCTTCCTCCAGATGAATATCTTGTTCCTTGTACACGATGACAGGATCTTCATCTTCCAATATTACCGACACACCGTCGTTTATTTCTACCGTCACATTTCGTTCCTTTTTGACAGCAAACACAGAATCAAGGAATTCTGAATCTTTTTTCAGTCTTCCCAAAGCCTGTTTTGCAGCAGCCTGCTGACTTTCTTTTTTCGAATAGCCTGTTCCCGAGCCACCCACCAAATCCTCAATCAAGACTTCGGAAATAAATACCGGACTTCCTACTTCCTGTTTCTGCTCTACCAGCCGGAACTCCAATTTTACTTTATTCTTTTGCGACCATTCTATCAGCTTCGACTTAAAGTTCACCTCTTTATAGGCCACTTTGTCAATGTTTATCAAACGATGCAGAATTCGCTCTTGAATAAAATACATACAAGCATCATAGCCCAAATCCAAGTATATCGCTCCAACCAAAGCTTCGAATGCATTTCCGCACATGTAGCTGTTATGGTTTGTAGAATGCGAAGAATATTTGATGAGTTTATCCAACCCTATTTCTACGGCTATCTTATTCAGAGTTTCACGCTGTACTATTTTCGATCGCGTATTGGTGAGAAACCCTTCGCGTTTCCCTTCAAAATGCCGATACACGACATCGGCCACAAGAGCATCAAGAATGGCATCTCCCAAAAACTCCAACCGTTCGTTGTTCAGTTTATAGCCTTTAGCACTACGCACGGTAGAAGACTTGTGCAACAATGCCTCCTTGTAATAAGCTATATTTTTCGGGAAAAAGCCCAATATGCGGTACAAAGCAAAATAAGACTCCTTTTCTTTTGAGAAAAAGAGCCTTATTCTGTTCAATATAATAGATTTCTGAAACACGGATATTATTCAGCGTATTTCTTTACGATTACACATGCGTTATGTCCACCGAAACCGAATGTGTTCGACAAAGCAGCATTCACAGTACGTTTCTGTGCTTTATTGAACGTAAAGTTCAGATTATAATCAATCTCCTCATCGTTGTCACCCTCTTCATGGTTGATAGTAGGAGGAACGATGTCATTCTTAACAGCCAATACGCTGACAAGAGCCTCTACCGCACCAGCAGCACCAAGCAAGTGTCCGGTCATTGATTTGGTAGAACTAATGTTCAACTTATAGGCATGCTCACCAAAAAGGGATTTTATGGCTTTCACCTCCGACACGTCACCTACAGGAGTAGACGTTCCGTGAACATTGATATAGTCAATATCTTCAGGCTTCATGCCTGCATCTTCCAAGGCGTTCGACATAACCAAACGCGCGCCCAAACCTTCGGGATGAGAAGCAGTAAGGTGATAAGCATCGGCACTCATACCTGCACCAGCCACCTCAGCATAAATTTTAGCGCCACGAGCTTTAGCATGTTCCAATTCTTCCAAAATCAAGCATCCGGCTCCTTCCCCCATAATGAAACCATCACGGCTAGCACTGAACGGACGACTTGCATGTTCGGGATCGTCGTTGCGAGTGGACAATGCATGCATTGCATTAAATCCTCCCACTCCACAAGGGAAAATGGCTGCTTCAGCTCCACCAGTCACAATCACGTTAGCCTTACCCAAACGAATCAGGTTGAAAGCATCGGCAAATGCGTTAGTTGAAGACGCACAAGCTGAAGAAGTAACGTAATTAGGACCATGAAATCCATACATGATAGAAATTTGTCCTGCACAGATATCAGCAATCATCTTCGGAATAAAGAACGGATTATATTTAGGTCCTTGGTCTTTATGAAGAGCGTAGTTTCCGGTTTCTTCTTCAAAAGTGTGCATACCACCGATACCCACACCGAAAACAACACCAATTCTGTTCAAATCTTCTTTCTCCACATCAAGTCCAGAGTCTGTCACGGCTTCTTTCGCAGCTACCAAGGCAAACTGAGTGTAAAGGTCCATTTTACGTGCTTCCTTGCGGTCGATGTGGTCGGTCGCATTAAAGTTTTTCACCTCGCACGCAAAGCGGGTCTTGAACAGCGATGCATCGAAACGAGTAATAGGTCCTGCCCCACTCACTCCGTTCACCAAATTCTCCCATGTTTCAGGAGCGGTGTTACCAACCGGAGTCAATGCGCCAAGACCTGTTACTACTACTCTTTTTAATTCCATAAATATGAAACTTGATTACTTAGCGTTTTCGATATAAGAAACAGCGTCACCTACAGTAGTAATCTTTTCTGCTTGATCATCAGGAATTGAGATACCGAATTCTTTTTCAAACTCCATAATCAGCTCTACAGTATCCAATGAATCTGCTCCAAGATCATTAGTGAAGCTTGCTTCGTTAGTAACTTCTGATTCTTCTACACCTAATTTATCAACGATAATCGCTTTTACTCTTGATGCAATTTCAGACATAATTTTAAGTTTTTAATTAATAATTCGTTGTTATTTCCTTATTTTTGCGGTGCAAAGAAAGAAATATTTATCTTTATGAGCAAATAATTAATCAATTAATTGCATATCCTTTGCACAAATTAAACGAAGGTGTGCACAATTTAGGCATCTTATGCAGAAAAATATTGCAATTTTCGCTTCGGGTTCAGGCACCAATGCCGAAAATATCATCCGTTATTTTGAAGGGAACAACACGATAAGAGTGGCGTTGGTCCTATCAAACAACCCCCACTCCTTTGTTTTACAACGGGCTAAGAACCTCGAAGTTCCTCACATTGTTGTTCCAAAAGACATGCTCGCCCGACAAGATGACGTTTTGCCCATTCTGCAAAACCATCACATAGACTTCATCGTATTGGCAGGTTTCCTGCTACGTGTTCCCTCTTGGCTGGTGGATGCATATCCCAAACGTATCGTTAACATACATCCGGCCTTATTACCCAAATTCGGAGGAAAAGGCATGTATGGAGACAAAGTGCATCAAGCTGTAATCGAAGCAGGAGAGAAAGAAAGTGGTATCACCATACATCTCATTGATGAGCAGTATGACGAAGGCACTACTGTATTTCAAGCCAAATGCTGTGTAGACCCTTCCGATACACCCGATTCTCTAGCTCAAAAGATACATGCACTCGAATACAAGCATTTTCCACATGTAATAGAAGAACTCCTGACAGCAGGGCGCACCTTTTAACTCTCGACGAAATGCGATTTTTTCATTCCTGATTATGACGAAATAAAAGATTTATCTGGAAAGCCTTTGTCATCAGGCATCTTCTTCCTCTCAAAACAGAAAGCCTGCCATATATCCTTTTTCGGGAATATGGCAGGCTTTCTGCTTTTATTTGCAAGTTCCAGACAAAACTGGAACCAAATTATCTTTTTACGCCAAACTTAGAATCAACATTTGAGCTGTAAGCACTCTAAGGAACATAGCCAAAGGATAAACTGTGGCATAACCCACCGCGGGTGCATCGCTCGAAGTCTGATCGTTGGAATAGGCCAATGCAGGAGGATTCGTATTAGCTCCAGAAAGCACACCAATCAATGTATAATAGTTCAGATGACACAGATAACGTCCTATACATCCCATAATAATCAACGGCACTACGGTAATGATAGCTCCATAGGCAATCCAAATATAACCACCTTCGTTCACTATTGTATCAACAAAATCTTTTCCAGCTCCCAAGCCCACACAAGCCAGGAAGAGAGAGATTCCTATTTCACGAATCATCAAGTTAGCACTCATCGTTGTATAAGTAATAATTTTATAACGTGGTCCGAAATGACTGATAAGAATAGAAACGATAAGCGGACCTCCAGCCAAACCCAACTTAACCGGTTGCGGTATACCGGGGAACACAAAAGGAATACTACCCAAAATACATCCCAATGCGATACCTATAAAAATAGGAACCAGATTCGGGTGATTCAAACGTTTCATAGAGTTACCCAACACTTTTTCAGTTTGTCCCACACCTAGTTCTGTACCCACAACAGTTACACGGTCGCCCATCTGCAACTGCAATGTAGGAGTAGGCACCAAGTCCACACCCGAACGGTTGATACGTGTAATACTCACGCCAAAATTTTTACGAATATTAAGCTGAGCCAAAGTTTTACCATTCAAATCAGGTTTTGTAATAAGGATACGACGCGAAATAAGTTTTTTATCGTGCCCCCACTCTACATCATCCACCTGTTTACCAAAAAAAGCTGTTACCGCTTCGATATCTACCGGAGACATGGTAACCAAAATACGGTCATGCAAATGCAGTTCTGTTTCAGAATTCACCAGTTCAGTAGCCTTTCCATCTTCTCTAGAACGAATATAGGAGATAACAAAACGGCGATTTACCAACGGACGAATATCCTTAATCGTGCGGTTATGAATAGCCTCATTAGTTATCTCCAACGTTACCGGTCGCACAGTCAGTTCTTGTAAGTGTCCCAAGCCACGTTCGGCATCAGCTCCTTCTTTGGAAGAGTCTACGCGAAGTAAATATCGGAGTAACATAAGCGAAAGGATGGCTCCTACAACACCTAACGGATAAGCTACAGCATATCCCATCGCAATCTCTGGAGCATCAATACCATTCATATCGCTGTTGGCCTGCTGTGCCGCACCCAGTCCCGGAGTGTTGGTCACCGCACCCGAAAGCACACCTACCATGGTTGTAATGGGGGTTCCTGTAACAAAATGTATTACTACAGCCACAACTACACTGATAAAAACCGAGCCTACAGCAATCATATTCAGAGTGAGTCCTCCTTTTTTAAAGGCAGAGAAGAATCCTGGACCTACCTGCAAACCTATGGAGTAAACAAACAGAATAAGTCCGAACTCTTTTACAAAGTGAAGCAAATGTTCGTCTAGATTCATGTTAAAATGTCCGAACACGATTCCCACAAACAGAATCCAGGTAATACCCAAAGATATGCCCGCCACTTTGATACGTCCCAACAGAATACCGAACGCAATAACGAGCGAAAGAATCAACACAGAGTGTGCCACTCCGCCACCCCAAAGATTGGGGTATCCCTCGAAGAGGTTACTTAACAGTTCCATAATTGTTATTGATGTTTTTAAATTTGTATATACACCTAAAAAGTTCTCCTGAACAAGAACCGACTGCAAAGATATAAATTTTGTACATGGAATACAGCGAACTGCCATGTTTAATATCAAAAATAAAGCAACATAAGCTAATATCACCATTCAATCATCCTCCAAACTTACTAAAAGTCATAAAAAGCCTCTCTTCCCAGGTATACTCCATATTATCTATGAAAAAGACATTTTTTCGCATCCGATGTATTCTTCCCAAACATCCACCGGGCAGACTTCACATTCAATCCTACTGCAACATCTGCTCTTTCTGTTTTATAGTTCACATTCTTTATCAACCAACAACAAAAATACAGCCTCATCAATATTTAAGCCTCACACAAAAAAATATTTGCGCGCCTATCAACTTTTTAATTTACAGAAACAAAAAAGGACAATCAAAATATTAAAGAGAATCACACACTCCCTTAAAGGTAAACATGCAGACCTTTAAAAAGCGGCGTTTCACACTCCAAAAAGTAACTTACCCAATATCTAAAAGTTTAAATTTCTTTCATTTTATTTACGTAAATTCATAATAAAAAGATTATTACATTTTCAATAACAAGTAGCAAAATCTTTTATTTAAAAACAAACAACAGCACAAAACCAATAATTCATAATTAAAAAATCTAATATCTTTTATTTTATAAACATCAGCCAATATTTGAAATATTTTAAAAAAATTACCTCTTTACCTTTTTGTTTTACAAAAAAATGCATATTTTTGCAAACATCTATTCAACAAAGGAAATTTTATATAAATAGCATAATCACAATTAATGTTTTATCTTATGCAGAGAGAATTATTTATTGTATCCCCATTCCGTAAGGGGGGGGGGAAATTCTTCAATCTAAGAAGAGTTATCTCCACTTTTGGGCTTTCCCTATGTGTAGCTTGGGCATCAGCCCAGCAAACAGTCATTACAGGAACTGTTTTTGACTCAAGTGGTACACCACTTCCTGGTGTATCGGTAGTATCCAACCAAAAAAACATCAAATGCGTTACTGATGCTGAAGGAAAATTCTCACTGAAAGTATCTGATGCTAAAGTTATTAAAACTTTAACCTTTTCGTTCATCGGTATGTCCACACAAACGGTGAACTACACAGGCAAAGAAATCAAAATTACCCTTAAAGAAAGCACTAACACTGTGGGAGAAGTGGTTGTTACCGGTATATTCGAGCGCAAGAAAGAAGGTTTTACCGGTTCGGCCAACCGCATGTCAGGTGATGATATTCGCAAGCTCTCTTCCGGCAATATTCTGAATGCCATCACCATGCTCGACCCGGGATTCCGCATGGGCGACAATATGATATCTGGTTCAAATCCAAGTTCTCTCCCCGATTTCAATATGCGTGGTCAATCGAGCATGGGCGATTATTCTACAGACGAAACTATTATCATGCGTGGTGATATAGAGACACGCCCAAACCAACCTCTTTTTGTTTTGGATGGTATTATAGATATGTAGGTGTAACCAAAATTATGGACTTGGACCCATCGCAGATAGAAAGCGTCACTTTATTGAAAGATGCCGCAGCCATGGCCATCTACGGTTCACAAGCATCAAATGGTGTAGTAGTAGTAGAAACTAAGGCTCCTGCTGCTGGGAAATTACGTGTTACCTATAATGGAAACTACAAAATAGAATATCCAGATTTAACCGACTATGATTTGCTTAATGCCGCCGAAAAACTGGAGTTGGAACGCCGTGCCGGCTATTACGACCCAACCGGAAGTATCTCAAATATACAGAACCGGGATGCCATCTACCGCCGCAAATACCTGGAAGTGCTGCGTGGTGTGAACACCGACTGGATTTCACAACCTGTTGAAACTGTATTTGCCCACCGTCACGGTCTGACTTTGGAAGGAGGAACTCAAGAACTGCGCTATACAAGAACTGCGCTATAAAATTTATGCCGGTCTGAACGAAGCACCCGGTGTAATGAAAGAAACTGGAGTTTCTGGGAAAAGCGTAAGCCTAGACATACGCTACCGTTATAAAGGATTGCTTATCAGCAATGTGGCTTATGTAGACTATACAAAGAGTGACCGTACATCACCTTACGGTACATTCAACCAATACACCAAGTTGAATCCATACTATCGTGTATACGATGAACATGGACAGATACTGCAATATCTTGAGAAAAAGATACAATCAAACGACAACTATTATCAGTTTGCCGGTATGAACGTGGGAAACCCCATGTATAACACACTCTACAACACACTCGACCAAAACGTAGCATTCGAAGTGCGCGATGCATTCCGTGCCGAATATACCCCAATGGAGAGTCTGCGTCTAGCAATGGATTTCACCGTTACTAAATCCACTTCGGACACCGACATATTCAAGTCGGCCAATCATACCGACTTCATCAGTGTAACCGACATCAATCAACGAGGTTCTTATCGCTGGACAAACTCGCCTTCTTTGGGTTGGGACTTGTCATTTACCGCCAGCTATAACAAAGTTTGGCAAAACCGACACGTACTATCTACTTTTCTACGCTACAACATCAAAGAAACGAAGAATCACAGTGCCGGAGCCTATGCTACTGGCTTTCCTAACGATAATATGGATGAAGTATTCCTCGGAGCAAAAGTACAGTCTTCAGATGGTGATGAAAGCACAACCCGCGCTTTTGGTGGAGTAGCTACCATCAGCTATACATATGACCAACGCTATGCTGCCGATCTCAATGGACGTCTGGATGCTTCTTCGGAATTTGGACGCAACAACCGCTATGCACCTTTCTGGTCGGCCGGTCTTCGCTGGAATATCGACAAAGAAGAATTCATTAAAAAATTAGGAATCTTCGACGAGCTTGTATTGCGTGGCACTTATGGAATTACCGGAACACAAGGTTTCTCTCCTTACCAATCCCTTCAAATGTACACCTATACAAACAGTATGCGCATTTATCAAAGTTCGGATGTAGTAGGTACAATGCTCTATGGCATGGGAAATCCCGAACTTAAATGGCAAACAACGGATGCCTACAATATTGGACTAGACTTTACCCTGTTCAACAACAAGCTAAGTGGACGTTTCGAATATTACTACAAGCTCACGAAAAATACAGTGCTCGACTATTCACTAGCCCCCTCAGTAGGTTTCAGTAGCATTATGGACAATATAGGAAATATTTCGAATGAAGGTTACGAATTTACCCTGCGTGTCATGCCTTTCTACGATGCAGCCCGACAGATGAATTTCAGTCTTGTCGCCAATGGAAGCCATAACAAAAATACCATCAAAAAGATTTCGAATGCCATGCGTGCCCGAAATGAGGAACAAATGAAACAAGACCCCGACAACCCCAACAAACTGTCTCGCCCTCTGCCACGTTACGAAGAAGGCTACTCACAAAGTATGATTTGGGCTGTACGTTCTTTAGGTATCGACCCGGTAACCGGCCGTGAAATCTATCTTACAAGAAACGGTGAACGTACCAGCATATACAATGCTGCAGATCAAGTGCCTGTGGGAGATACAGAACCTGATTTGCAAGGAACCTTGAGTGCTAATTTCAACTGGCGAGGTCTAAGCGTGAATATTGCTGCCCAATATAAATTCGGCGGACAATATTATAACAAAACCTTGGTAGATAAAGTAGAAAATGCGGACCTAAGCTACAATGTTGACCGACGTGCCTATACCGACCGATGGCTCAACGTAGGCGATATTGCTGCATACAAAGCTGTTACACAAGATGTAAACGGCTCGCAAACCAAAGCTACCACACGTTTTCTTATGAATCAGAACGAACTAGTTTTAAACACCATCAACGTACAATACCGATTCGAATCACGCTATGAACCTTGGATTAAGAAACTTGGGCTGAGCAGTGCCAGCATCGGATTATACATGGAAGACTTATTCCACTGGTCGACCATCAAACAAGAACGAGGAATTGAGTACCCGATGTCCAGACAGATATCCATGTCACTCAACCTCACTTTCTAACCTACTAAAAACAAGAAACAATGAAGAAACTGATTTGCATACTGACCATTGGAGCATTAGTACTGAGCGCATGCGATAGCTGGCTCGATGTCAAGCCTAAAACAAATGTAGAAGAAAAAGACTTGTTCAAAAACGAACAAGGATTTAAAGAAGCACTCACCGGTATCTACATCAAGATGAGCGAACCAACTCTCTATGGCCGCGAAATGACCTACGGATTTCTTGACCAACTGGCCCAACGTTATGACAATAACGAGAATTCCGAGGCTGATTATTTTGAAGAAACCTGGTATACCTACCCCTCCACACGCACGCAGAGCTATTATGAAAATTTCTGGTCTGGAGACTATAATCTTATTGCCAACTTAAATAACCTGCTGGCCAACATTGATACCAGAGGAGATGTTATCACAACCGAGGGTTATCGTGACATCATCAAAGGAGAAGCACTCGGCTTACGGTCTTTTATCTATTTTGATTTGTTACGTATGTTCGGCCCAATCTATAAAGACAATGCCGCATCGCCTGCTATACCTTATAGAACAAAGTTTGATAGAGAAACAGCAAAGCTTCTACCTGCAACACAAGTGATAGACAGCATTATCGTAAGCTTACACGAAGCCGAAAGTCTGCTGAAAAATGACCCGATGAACATCTCATTCCCTACACTTGAAGGCGACAACAACATCGACCCTTTCCTCAACTACCGTTTCAACCGCATGAACAAATATGCAGTTAAAGCAGAGTTGGCACGAGCTTATCTGTGGAAAGGAGATAAAACAAATGCTGCACGATATGCGTCAGAGGTTATTGAAGCTAAAAACAGCAAAGGAGGAAAACAGTTCGAACTCATTACCGACAATGCACAAGATAAGCAAGGTTCCACAGAACTTATCTTCGCTTTAAACATGGACTCGGAAACATTTCCCGACAGAGTAGAAAGCGAGTTTCAAGTGGCCATGTGAAATTTCTACGTGATTTTCGACATTGAACATCTATATGAAATCTTCGATGTAACGGTAGACGGCCAAAACGACATGCGCATGAAATCGGGGGCGGGATTCAACATTAGTTCCAATGGAGCCTATACACTGAAATATGAGCAGAAAAATCTATACTCTTGGGCTCTTCAAAACACCATGCCCCTTATCCGTCTGCCAGAAATGTACTACATTCTGGCAGAATGTACCGACGACCTGAAAGAAGCCGGACGTTTGTTGTCATTGGTACGAGGAGCACGAGGTGTGGAAGACCTACCCACCTTAAATTCTGAGACCGAACGTCTTAATAACCTAGAAAAAGAATACCGCAAGGAATTCTATGCCGAAGGACAGCTTTGGTTCTTCTACAAAAGATGGGCATACAAAACCTTTGAACGTTGTCCCATCAGCAACATGAACGAAACACATTACCGTTTCCCCATTCCCGATGACGAAACAATTCTTGGTAACATCAATTAACTCTAATCATCTTTGTGTATTATGAAACAAATTTACAAAACTCTTCATATGTTTCTTCTAATCGCTGCGGCTCTTTTCAGCACAACTTCATGCAGTGAAGAAGAAGCTACTCGTTTTAATTCCGAACGGGGAGTCAACTTTTTAATCTATGACACTCAGTCCAATTCCTACCAGGATGACTATACTAATTTAAAAACTACAATCAACTTCTATAACTACTACCTGAAAGGGTGGGATATAAATGAAGTGAGTCTGAAATTAGGTGTTTCGATAGAAGGTACACTCAGCGACCAACCTGTTCATGTTCGTCTGAAAACCCAACCTGTTGAAGACTATTCTACAGCCATCATTGAAGTTCCAGGTGATTCTATCATTAATCCTGGAGAATACCGTCGTACCATCACGGTGAACTGCAAACGTCCTAACTCCTACGATACTGAAGAACGTACAAATGTTACTTTTGACTACTCGGCCTGTGGCTTGGTGCCCGGAACCAAAGAACGGCAACTATATACCGTTACATTAACCGATGCCACCGACTGGTCTGCAATGTCTGTAGACAACGAAACTAAGTGGAACGAATCATACGCAGCGACATTGGGAAAATACGGTCCTGTAAAAGTACGTTTCATCATGGTTGTATTGGGAACTAAATATAATTATACAGCTCAGGCACTAAATAACCTGTATTATTATACTGTCGCTTATCCTAATTATGGATTCAAAAAAGAATTGGATCACCTGAAAGAAGCTCTTCGAGAATATAATAAGAGCCATGACACTCCACTCACCGAGCCGGATGGCACTTTGGTATCATTCGAGCCTGCAAACTAATCGTTTTTTATCATTCACCAATTTGAGAGACGTTTATGAAGAAATCAAAACTAACCCCGATATTAACCAGTCTGTTAGCATTGCTACTATGCACCGGATGCTATGAGGATGAAGGTAATTATAACTATAACGAAGACATCAAAGATATCAACGTAAAACTTGACCCATCTTATGGAGTACGTAAACAAGATGGAAAAATGTCTGTTACCATAACCCCCGAAATCACCACTGAAGATGGCGATAAATCCTACCTTGAGTATTTATGGGAACAACGAACAAGAAGTGAGACCGACTATCAAGTTGATACCGTATGCCGTACAGAGACCTATACACTTGAAGTAGATACTCAAGCCGAAGATTTCTCAGCTAATTATTACCTGCGACTATACGTATTCAACAAAAGAACCGGTGCACAAACCGTAGTTCCTACCCGAGTTGAATTTGTCAACCCCTATACCTACGCATGGATGGTTCTACACGAAACCAATGGACATGCCGAAATTGGAGCTATAGAATATGTTGCCGGAAAAATGATAGTCACACCCAATGCATACAGCAGTGAACACGGAGAAGCTTTAAACGGACGTCCTATAAACATGACTATCACCAAAAACAAATCAACCAATTGGGCCAACAAAGCATATCGTTCTCAATTATATGTCACCACTGACAATCTTGAGGAATCGGGACCAATGGATTTTACAGACAAATTCAAACTTCTCGCTCCTTGGTCCAAACTTGTACACGAAACGCAAGCAGCAGAAATCGATTTCACTAAAATATCAGATTGGGATGCTTGCAATAATAGCGGACTAGTAGTGTGTAGTCAAGGAAAAATATTCCATAATGGTTACTATTCGCCTTTCATGTTTAAAATGAATCCGGCTACGACACTCACAAAAGAATACTACATCAAACAATTTGCAGCCGGACCTCATACTGCCGTAGGCTATGACATCAAAGGCCACCGGTTCCTACATATTGCCTTGCAATCTTCTGAGTTCTGGGCCGGATTCGAACCCACCCAAGTTTATAATGGTGGTCCCATTGAACCGATGAACCAACGAGAAGGAAATGCTATAGACCCCACACGTATCGATCCGGAAGTTAACATCATTCGTTTTGTCAACGGCTATCACTACGATATGAACTATCCTGCACGCTGGCAACGTTACCAATGCTATGCCTACGGACTGACACCAGACAACACTTCTCAAGTATATGTTATCCGTTATTATAATTTAACCCACGCCGACGGTGTTACCATTCCCGAATTCTATGAATTCCCCACTCCGGCAGGAATCAATGAAAACACACCCATGACTTCGGGAGCAAAATACAACAACATCTTGTTCTATGGTGTCGACAACAAAGTATACAAGTTGGATGTTTCCACGGGAACTAGTACTCTTATCTACCAAAATGAGGACACTTCTGCCAAAGTCGTTGATTTGAAAATGGCCATGGAAGGATATGCATGGAGTGACGATACTGAAAGTATGGGCGAAGAGGATTACGGACATCCTTATTGTCGTCTACTCGGTGTAGCTATCAATACTGGGAACAACAAGGGTGAAGTTGTGGTACTGCAACTCAACACTGCGGGTAAAGTAGACGAAAATAAACAATATCCTTCCATACAAATCCATACAGGATTTGGTCCAATTACTGAAATTGGATTTATTTGATTTTTCTTCTTAATATCAGGTACCAAACCAAGTAAAAGTTTGTCTTTTTAATAAAGCCTCGTTTCGAAAGGACTTATGACAAGCAAATGAATTACTAACCTAAAAAACTACTGTAATATGAAAATGAAACGTATAACCTTTCTTACATTCGCCTGCGCTTGCCTAGCAGCCTGTGCACCGAAATCGGGAAACGACCATCAAGTGCATCTTTACGGACAGCTTATCGACATGGGAAGCACTTCGGTACCCATGCGCTATGATGGAGCTGCCTCCATGCTAGGCGACAGTCGCGACATCCTGCTGCAAACGGATACCGAAGGACATTTTGATACCATTATCACCTTAACAGAACCAACTTATTTCAGCATTAGCAGAAACACACTATACCTCTCACCCGGAGATGATCTCAACGTGAAAATCACACCCAATAACGAAGAAGCCGAGTTCAACGGTAAAGGCGCATCTGTAAATAACTATATGAAATTCCGCCTTTTCCCGAAAGGTGGCTCTTACCTGGAAGGTGGTTCTAACCTGCGTACCGACTTCCCCGCTACCCGGGCGCTTATCGATAGTCTGGCCACCGTACGCCAGGCACAGCTCGACACTCTGAGTGACGCTAGTGACGAATTTAAAGAATTGGAAGGTGCACGCATCACAGCCGATATCGCTAACAGCTATTTATGCTATCCGGCCTACTCCCGAATGTTCCGAAATGCCAAAAACATGGAAGAAATGATGCAAAGTCTGGAGAACTACTATAAAGAAATTACTCCTGCTATCAAGCCTTTATTTGAAAAACTTAATCAGGATAAATATCTCGATGTGGCTGTAGTACGTGACGTTATGAGCTATCTAGCCAGCCCCAACAACAAAGCCATGCAAGAACTGGCTGGAAGTATCGCACTCACTCCCAGAACTAAAGAGCTCTATGCAGCATCGAAAAAAATCAGAGGATTGCGTGCTAAAGTTGACGAAGCTACTTTAAAACAAGCCAAAGCTTTTGCCGATAGCTTGCAGAACAAAGATTTCTCCACAGAACTAACAGCAAAGATAAACCAGGCTACCAAACTGCTAAAAGGCCAGTCTGCCATTGACTTTGAATTTGTTGATTTTGAAGGTAACACACACCGCCTGTCTGAATTCAAAGGAAAAATTATCTACCTCGACTTTTGGGCTACCTGGTGCGGTCCTTGTATTGCCGAATCACCCTATTTTGACAAACTTGCCGGTGAATACGAAGGTAAAGACATCGTATTCATACCTATGTCGACCGATACAGATAAAAAAGCCTGGACTTCTTTCGTAACGGCACACAAGAAGAAACAACCCCAATACAACACCGTGGACACTGCCATTCGGGATGGTTGGGCCATCTTCTACATTCCACGTTTCGTTATAATCGACAAAGATTTCAACATCGTGGATGCCTATGCTCCGCGTCCGTCTGAACCCGAAGCCAAAGCATTGCTCGACTCTCTTCTGAAGTAATCAAACTTTTCTCATAAACATAAACAGTGGAATATCCTGAGATTTCAGGATGTTCCGCTGTTTTTTCTTTCATCATATCAGCACACAAAGATTCAGTCCATCATTCTGCCTATACCTGTTGCATACAACTCCAATACTCTTAGACCAAATCAGAATCGTATCTTTATTCCGGCATTCATGACAAAGCCATCCAACGGTGCATAAATATCACGGAACACAGGGTCGGACACACTACCGGTATAAATCGTATCGAAACGAGTCTGCCTACGATCTGTAAAGTTTTCAAAGTTTGCATAAATCGAGAACTTATCCCATATCTTCTCCACCATAAAGCCATATACCACATACTGTTTTCCGGTTTGTCCGTCACCCAGTTTCTGTTTGCTGAAATAGTACGCCTCCAGCCCTACTTTCCATTCATCTTCCACCTCATACATCAAAATACCGTTCAAACGATGCTTAGGAGTAAGCACGTTTCTCCGGCTTATGCCTTCCTCTTTAGTGCGAACATCGGTATATGTATAACCTAAATAAAGATGAAAATCGTCATAACCCACCTTTACATTGGTTTCACATCCTTTGCTATCGGTATGCCCATGTATATTCTTCATGCGATACAATCCACCGTCTGCAGGACACAATTGAAGAGGGTCGTTCAAATAGGTATAGAAGAACAATTGATTGATACTGAAACTAACCCGTTCATCAAACAAGGGAGTAACGTAGTTCAAATCCCAATTCAATCCGTAGCTCCGTTCCAGTTTATTGCTGTCTTCGCTCACCGGAAGAACATTTCGAAAGCAAAGCCGTTCACTATCTTCAGTAAAAAGAGAAGGGACCTTATAACCAAAACCACCTCCGATGCGCGAAGAGAACTTGGGTGTGAACTTAAAGTGTGCAGACACTCTCGGGAGCACAGTTGCTCCATAATGGGGTACATAATCAGTTCTCAAGCCGGTTTCCAGATTGAACCAGCGTGCCAGCGCTACCGTATTCTGCACGAAGGCTCCCCAAACGGTCTGACTATAATCCCTTGATTTAAAATCTTCATGCTCCTTTTCATCAAACTTATCTGTCCACAAATTCAGTCCCAGAATCCATTCGGTCTTTTCTTGTGCCTGAACAAACGACAATTCACTAAACGATGACACCTGCGTTCCATCAAAAACATAATTCGGAACACTCAGACAACGGTCAAAATACGTAACACTGTTCTTGAATGTCAGTTTACTGTTTTCACGAGGAATATAATCGAAAGTCAATTGAGAAGAATGCCGTTGGGTCTTGTTCTTTTCAAAATAAGTATGCACATCATCCCCTCTTCCGGCAATATATTCCACATCACCTCCCAAACGCTCTTCGAACATCGAGTTAATACCTACACTCATCTGGGTGCGGTCGTTGAAATAGAGAAAAAGTCGGGGATTAAAGACATAACGGTCAAACTCGGGAATAGCTGTGAAACCCATATCCGAAGGGTCGTAAGCCCCATTCCGGTTATATGCTGCAAATACAGTGGTTCCCACTTTACCGAAACGTTGTCCGTAGAATGCACTGAGATCAAATCCTCGGCCCGACGTTCCGTTCAGGTGCAAACTCAAGTCCCGTTTTTCTTCGGGTGTTTTCGAAACAAGATTCACCAGTCCTGCAATAGCCCCACCACCATAAAGCGTTGATGTAGAACCTTTAATTATTTCCACTTGCTTCAAGTCGAGTGGCGGCGTCTGCAACAATCCCAATCCACTTGCTGCACCGGCAAAAACCGGGAATCCATCTTTCAGAATTTGCGTATAACGCCCATCAAGTCCTTGGATACGTATAGCTGCATTTCCCGATGTAGCCGAAGTTTGTTGGGTTATGATTCCGGTACTTTCATTAAGCAGCATCCGGATGTCACCCGGTTTCATACTTCCTTTCTCACCCAGTTCCTCCTCTGAAATAAACTCTACACGTGCCGGAAGATTCTGAAATGTACGACTGCTACGAGTGGCCGATATAACCACTTCTTCCATCATCTCCTCATCTTCTTCCAAAAAAATTTCCATCGGTTCATGCAAAGAAAGAGGAAAGGTGATTTTCACCGTTTCGGATTCATATCCCAAGTAACTGAAAGTAAGGGTGTGAGCCCCATCAGTAATTCCCGATAACACGACAAGCCCATCTGCATTGGAAACAGCTCCGCGCGATGAACCATCGAGCACGACATTTACTCCAACCAACACTTCTTTGCTTTCGCCATCTTTCACCACAGCCTTAAACAAGTTCTGGGCACATACTCTCTGTACCGGCAGCAACAAAACGGCCAGTAACCATATAATTTTTTTCATAAAGTTTTTTGCTATTTTAAGTTCTCTATTTTCTAGAATGATATATAAGATATTACCTCCCTTTCTCTTTTTATTGAAAGAACAGGGACGATGTGCCATAAAACCCTAACGAAAGGATTCTGCACCTAACACTTCGGCGAACATTTTTCCGTGCTCGCACAAACTTTTATCAAACCAGGAATAGCTGTGGCGGCTGCCATAAAGAACCCGTCTGCCGCAAAGGAAGACTATCGTCATAATAAGTTTCCAATTCACGACTCAAGGGAGAAACCGAAATAAGAGGCTGCTGAAACAGTTTCGGCCGGGGACATCCTGTACAAGTATTGCAATGCAGAAAAGGAGAACAGCAACAGTCGCTGCAAGCACCTTCATCCTGACAGGTACATCCACTTTCAGCCACATTGTCTTCGCTACAAAACAAGCAATCGTCTTGCAGGAAACAGGGTAAGGTTGAAAGAAGGAATACCCATAAAGCAACCAAACAGGATAAACATTTCATAGTTCTCATTTTATGGGTGCAAAAATAACACTTTTCTTTTGGTAAGCAAAAGAAAAATAAACCAAATATACAGTTTACTCTTTTAATCCATTTTTATCATTACTTATCTATTGGTTTTCAAACAAATAATAGTATTACCTCTTCCCTTAAGGCTAAGCACGCACGCCCTTAAGAGGAAGCACGCTTCGTCTTAAGGGGAAAAATGCATACCCTTAAAGATCTGCATCCATACTTCAAAGAGAGGAGAAGTGAGAATACCACATCCTTTATTTTTCTTGTTTCCCGAGGTACCGATTTCGACATGACATTGTCTTATTAATAAATATCCAGTTGAATAAACCACTAACAGTATTAATTTAAGTAAGCTTTATGCATTTAAAAGAGAAGAAGATGTATGATGGTAAAGGAGTGTGGTTCATACTTCTTTGCTTGTTTATGGCAGGCAATCTGGCTGCCCAGTCGGTTAACGACAAAGGAAAGCGAATCACTTTCCAGTGTGAAAACCAAGTGCTACACAAAGCATTGGATGAAATCGAGCATCTGTCGGGCTACTACCGCATGCAATATGTCATGGAAGACGTAGCGCCCTATACAGTAAGTGTCAATCTGAAGGATGAAATGATAGATAATGCCATCAGCCAACTTCTGAAAGGAACTCCTCTGAAATTTGAAATCAACGAAAGATTTGTTCAAATCTTCCGTCCGGATGCAGCAACAAGCAAAAACAAAAAAACAGATGGAAATGCTATTCGCGGACATGTATTCGACGAGAACGGTGAACCATTGATTGGTGTCACCGTCAGAAATAAAGATGGGAAAGATGGAACTGTAACCGATTTTAACGGCGAGTTTTCATACCCCACAAAAGGCAAGACAAAAGTAAACCTACTATTCTCTTATGTAGGAAAAAACGATATAGAAATGTCGGCCACACCTCAAAAACCTCTCAACGTGGTTATGACCGACAATGTGCGTCTGATGGATGAGGTTGTAGTCACCGGATACCAAACCCTCTCAAAAGAACGTGTCACCGGCTCATTCGACAAAATTAACAAGGAAGTGCTGGCAGCTCGTCCGTCTGCCGACCTTTCCTCAGCACTACAAGGATTGGTAGCAGGTATGCAGGCTACAGAAAAAGAAGACGGAACCGTAGACTTTACCATCCGTGGAACCGGTTCTCTCTATGCCAATACTTCACCCCTGGTTGTAGTAGACGGATTTCCCATCGAAGGTTCATTCAGCAGCATTAACCCGAATGACGTTGAAAGTGTGACTGTATTGAAGGATGCCGCAGCGGCTTCCATTTGGGGTGCACGTTCGGCTAACGGTGTCATTGTAGTAACTACCAAAAAAGGCGAAAAAGGAAAACTGAAAGTCGATGTACAAGGATTCTACCGTCTGGGAACACGTCCCGACCTGGACTATATCATGGCACAAGCCGACAGCCGGACTGCTGTAGATTATGAACTGATGGCCGTTAAAAACGGATGGTCTCTCAGCGAATTTACTCCTGCTCCCACTAGTCTGGTTGGTGCATTACCTCTTTCGCAGGAATATTATTATGCCAACAAATATTACGGCATGTCCGAAACTGAGATGAACAGTAAACTGGACCAGTTGCGCAATACCAGCAACCGAAGACAGCTGAAGAAATACTTGATGCAAACCCAAGCCTTGCAACAGTACAATGCAAGCATCTCGGGCGGAACGGAAAAACATTCCACTTATGCCTCTATCATGTATGAAAAAAACGATGAGGCTACCATCAAACGTGGTTATGAACGCTACATGATTAACTTCAACAACAGCTATAAGTTCAACTCCTGGCTCACCGGTACACTCTCTGGAACTTTCCAGCAAAAAAACCAGGAAACAAGTGGTGTGACTGTCAGCGAATTTACTGAGTTGTCACCCTATGAACTGCTGCTAGACGAGAATGGCAACTATGCCTACAACGTCAAATCATTCAACCGTCTGGTGGCACAAGACTTAAACCTACAGAACCTGCCCTACTCCGACCTTTCCTACAACTTGCTGCAGGAAGTGAGAAACCGCTCTTATAAAACAGAAACCACACACTACCGCATTAATGCCGGACTAAATGCCAAAGTGTGGCGCAACCTGGTGTTCGACACTAAATTCCAATATGAAAAGAGTGAATCGGATGTTCGTAATTACGATAATGAGAATACATACTATGTGCGCCAGATGGTGAACTATTACACCAAGTATGACCTGGAAAACGACAAACTAGAAACACAATATATTCCCTCGGGAGGAATCATTCGTAGCAGCAAAAGCAGTACCGAAAGCTATGTATGGAGAAATCAGCTCAGCTATAGCGAAACTTTCGGCAAACACGATGTCTCTGCCGTAGGAGGTTTCGAAATGAGCGAATATAAAACCAGCTCTACCGAATATCCGTATACCTTGGGATATAACGAAAAGACGAATACCTCACAAGCTCCTTTGTTCGGTAGCGGAACTACCGCTTCTACCATTCAAGGCAGTTCTGACGGAAACATCATGAACCAATTGGTTTCTACTACTTTCTCCGACCGTGTGGACCGCTACTTCTCCTACTTTGCCAACGCATCCTATATGTATGACAACAAGTATGGAGCTTCATTCAGTATCCGTGCCGATGGCTCCAACTATGTTACAGACGACAAGTCCTTACGTTGGTCGCCCATGTGGTCAACTGGTGTGAAATGGAACATCGAAAAGGAAAATTTCATGCAGAACACGTCTTCGTGGCTGGACCGTCTGACACTGCGTCTGACCTACGGTATAAACGGTAATTCCGAAAAGAGTACCTCACCGCAAACCTTGCTTACCACTTCACCGAGTGCTGTTACCGGAACTGACATTTCCAAAATCACCAGCTACGGAAATCCGATGTTGCGATGGGAAGAAACCTACACCACCAATGTGGGACTGGACTTCTCTTTACTAAAAGGTATGTTCTCTGGAAAATTGGAATTCTATAACCGCAAAGGTAAATACATCGTGGGAACAGTAGTGGTACCCTATGTGTACGGAAGCTCCCAACAACGCTATAACAATGCCGAGATTCTGAACCGGGGTGTGGAACTGGAACTAACCGGACAAGGGCTTATCAAATCCATCGGATTGGGTATTTCATCTACCGTTACCTTTGCATACAACAAGAATGAAGTTCAAAAACTCTACTACCCGACACTTTATTGCAGCCAGTTGTGCAAAGCATCCGACCCGTCTGAGGGTTTCTTCGTAGAAGGAAAACCCATAGGAGCGGTATATAGTTATGAATATGCCGGCATGCGCGATGGAGTTCCTTACATAAAAACGGCTGATGGACAAGAATGGGCCTTCAACAACCTTACCCTGCACAACCGGACACTCGGACTGGATAAAATGACCTATAGTGGAACTTCTATCTCACCATATACTTTCGGATGGGCCAACCAATTCTCTTGGAACGGATTCGAACTCTATGTATACATGACCGGAAAATTCGGTGGTGTATTCCGTGCACCAACAAGCGAAAACATCCCATTAGCCAACAGTAAATACTCCATCTCGAAATATATCAACCGCATCATCGAAAGCGATGGAACCAACTATCCCGCACTGCCGGCCGAAGGCGACTACACCTGCTACCGGTGGGACCGCTACCTGCCTCACTTATCGTGTGATGTAGAAGATGCTTCGTTCATCCGTCTGAAAGAAATTTCACTCAGCTACCGCATTCCGGCACAATGGCTGCGCAAAGTGAATCTTGCAGGTGCCAAAGTGTTCGTACAAGCACGCGATTTGGGACTCATCTACACGGCCAACAAATATGATTACGACCCCGAATGGTTGCCCGGAACCAACAAGCCGAGCACAAACTTTACTTTCGGTGCCAGCCTGAACTTTTAATCTTTAAGACAATAACAGTATATGAAAACAACCAACTTAAAACAATATATCTTCGCACTGGCTGCAGCAACTACACTGGGTGCATGCGACTCTTTTCTCGACAAACAGCCCTCAGCATCAGAAGATGCTCCCATAACAGAAGCCTCGCAACTGATGTCGCTCTACGACAATTTAACCAATACCGAGGAACATGCTTATGTGGATACGTATTCAACAGACGACTTCAGTATCCCTATCGGCATGTATGATGCACGCCCAAGTCAGTTTAACTCTAACGAACTTTGTTTCTATACCTTGGCTAGCAGCGTTATGGAAACTACTACCAGCAACTCGTCCTGGCAGTATGAATATGCCAAAATATTCACAGCCAATACCATGATTAATGATGCGGCCTCGGTAAACGGAACGGAAGCCGAAAAGAACGAAGTGAAATGCAACGGACACTTCATGCGTGCATGGTCGTACTTCCGTCTGGCCACCCTCTACTGTCTGCCCTATAGCGAGGCCAACCGCGACAAACTGGGGTTACCACTGCGTTTAGGAACGCTCTTTACCGAAAATATATCCAGAGCAACACTGGGCAAAACTTTTGACCAGATTCTTGCTGATTTAAGCGAAGCTGAAAGATTGTGCGTACAAGAGAAAGTAAAGGCAAACTATGCTTGGCGCACTTCACAATGTGCCATCTACGGTTTGTATGCCCGGGTTTATCTCTATATGAACAACTACACAAAGGCTATGGAATATGTGAATAAGGCATTGGCTTTAGCCCCCGAACTGTTCAACTATAACAATCTGACCTGGGCTACCCCGGTGAGTTATCCGGAAAGCGGAAACATGCCTGCCCAAACACTGGAATATTGTGAAACACACAATTGGAGTGCTTCACAAATCTACAAATATTCAGAATGGATTTACATTCGTCGCCATTACCTGCGCACCCAATGGTATTCTCCTTCACAAGCATTGCTCGACTGCTACGAAGATAAGGAAAACGACCTCCGCTTCAAATTCATGTATGTGGAACACGGAAACCGACGTTTCACAGTTCCTTATGAATGGTATCGTTATGATATTTTCAATGATGGAGGCTATGCCATCTCCGGACTTACTACCAGCGAATTGCTGCTGATGAAAGCCGAACTGCAGGCACGTAGTTCCGACTGGAACAAGGCACTGAACACCCTTAACACTCTTCGTGAAGCTCGTTTTGCTACCGGCAAATCTACCCCTCTCACGGCTTCGTCGCAAACTGAAACTTTGCAGAAAGTTCTGAAAGAACGTCGCCGCGAACTACCCTTCACCGTACGTTTGTGGGATATCAAACGCTTTGCTATCAGCCAGACTCCGGATGATGATGTCACCATCAACCGCGAGTTCTACAATGTAACTTCCAGTGTTATCGACAAATCGCAAAAGATTCAAGTTACAGCAAAAGGAGATGATCCGCGCTTGGCTATCCCCATTCCTCTGCAGGATATACAGAACGCCCAGGGAGCCATCAAACAGAATCCTTTTCAATAATCAGAACTAAAGGTTCTTGATAAGGATGTTCGAAGATTAATTCTTTTTGCATATAGCCAAAAAGCGCAGACCGATATTCCAGTTTCGGTTTGCGCTTTTTTTCTGACATTACAGGTCAGACAGAGAAACAAAAATCCAAACCTATATCTGATTGGTTTTCTCAAAATACTTTTTCAACACCAGCAACGAGATTATTTTTTCACGTTTGCGATTACGAAATTGTCGCACATAATCATGAGCATGTTCGATAATAGCCTGGGCCTCATCCGGATGAGCGATATAATAGTTCATCTTTTCTATTAAATCAGAAAAATCAGGCTTTATTTCCACATAGTGATAATTGGGAATGAGAGTTCCTTCCATGAACCAAGTTTCACAGGTGGGACGTGGCATAACAGCCAACGAGTTCGACCACATCACCCATTTAAGATTACTTGCCACATCATTTCCTTCAAGCGTAAGAATAAATTTATAATCAAAATGGGCACGTATTGTCATCTTCTTTACCAGCCACTGCTGATTGGCATAACGGCTGTTAATTTCGCCGACATCACACATAGGATGCCCATAATACATCTGCATGAAACGATACCGGACAGATTTAAGACTATGTTCCGGCACACCTACCTTTCCACGAAATACTGCCATATTCTTCTTCTCTGCAAAAGACTTCCTATCATGCACAAAAATAAAATGACGAATCTTATTAAGCTTCATCAATACCGAATTCTCATTACCCGGCACCAACGGGCGACTCTTTACGATAGAAGGCACATCAGGCACAAAAGTCACATCACCGGGACACATATTCCAACGCAGATTTTGTGGGAACCAACGTGTATATTGTACTGTATCAAAATAATAAACCTTTTGTCTGCCAAGCTTATGTTCAGAGAGCAATGTCAGGCCGTCCAGATTTTTGCTCTCATTTCCAGTCAAACGGTTATAATAATCCACCCGCTGCAGTATATAAGCATAATCCTCGCGTTTCTCCGCTCCTTTTAATGTATATTTCAACAAAAAACAAAACAAACTTTTGGGTATGATTCGCCGCATATAGTTATAAGCATAATAAACAAATTTCGGGTTCTTCCCACTATGCAGTAAATACCCCAGTTTATTTTCCATATTTGTCCATATCGTTATAAATTCACTTAACGACACTAAGCCGTGCCAAATAATTATAATGCTCTCCTTCTTCCAGCATTTCGGCTTTAAAGCCACAATTTGCAGCATAAAGAGCCAAAGTATCAAAATCTATGTAAAGCCAGTCGAACGAATCTCCGGTTACAGGACCATATTGCATACAGAAATCCACTTGTCCGTAATAATCGGCAGCCAAATCTATCAGCATTTCTCCATTTTCATCTTCAAACAGATAACGCAAATCACTCGAATCCATCAGTACACATCCTCCCGGTGTCAGAATCTGCTTCATCCGGTCGAAAAAAGCCGGCAGATATTCTATTCTGCCCACGATGCCCGATCCATTCATCAGCATCAGCACCGTATCAAACTGTCCGTAGAAATCCGGCGACATCAAATTGGCCAGCCGAACATTTTTCACACCCCGCAGTGTCATTGTTTCTACAGCTAAAGGTGAAATATCAATGGCATGCACCGTTTTTCCCATATCCTGCAGAGCAAGCGAATGACATCCACTACCTGCTCCGGCATCAAGAATATTCCCTTCGGCCAATTGCAAGGCCTTTTGTTCCAATACAGGCATCTGTTCATAGGTTCTGAAAAGTTCCTTCACCGGCATTTCATCTTCATCGAACAGCGAAGAAAACACCCGCAAAGGGAGAGCCTTTCCTTTATGAAAATAATCAAGGATAGCAGTCCCCATAGGGTCTTTATCTTTTTGTAATATCGCGGTATTCATATCAGTTTTCATTATTTTTCATCCGTCGTTCCCATTCTTCCCTGGTACGTTTCCAGCGGTTATGCGACCACAACCAATATTGAGGTTCACGTCGAATCATTTTTTCCAGATGTTGCATATAAAGATCTGTCAGTTCGAATTCTTTCATCGTTTTCACGTCCTCTGCCAGACGATACAGATGACAATGATAATATCCTCTTTTCGGACGCGATACATCAGCAAAATAAATAATGGCATTCACTTGCTGCCCAATCTTTTCAGTTCCGGTAAACACCGGAGTTTCATGATTCAAGAAAGGAGTAAAATGATGTATGCTGTTCCACTTCGGAGCCTGGTCTGAAATGAAGCCAATAACATTATGTTTCCCATTTCGCTTCATCTCAATAATCCTCCGCAAAGTTTCCTTCATGGCTATATTCTGCGCGCCATGCCGTCCACGCAATTTCAGAAACAGTTCATTAAATGCCTTATTATAGAGAGGGTGATAAATCTGTCCACAATTAACACCTTCAGGAAACCAATAAGGCATGGATGCAATCCATTCCCAATTGCAATAATGCCCAAGATATATAAATGTAAACCGTGCCCCTTTACGCTCCATATCGGCTATCAGTTCATCAGTTCCGCTGAAAGTCATCCGTCTTCGCATCTGTTTTTCCGATATGGACATTTCCTTAATGGTTTCCACCACATAATCACAGAAGAAAGAATAGAATTTTTTTTCGATAGATTGCACCTCGGCTTCCGTCTTTTCCGGGAAAGAAGATATCAAATTTTTACGCACCGTTTTCCGGCGATAGCGCACCAGATAATAGAGCGGGAAAAACAGCAAATCAGAAACCAGATAAAGTAATCTCAATGGGAAAAGCGAGAGTAAGAACCAAAAGGCGAATATCGGATAATAGAACACATTCATAGTCATTATTCAGTAAATTAAGGTTTCATCGTTCATCTCAAGCATGACGAATGCCAAAAAAATCTTGAAACTTACGTTTTATACGCCGACTTTCTTCAAACCGTCCCAACTGATGAATAACCTGTTCCACACACTCTTCGGGATTCCATCCTCGTCGTTTGGCATACAAGGTTATAATATAAATCAGCAGTTCCCGGTTGTGAGTTATCCGTTTCAGATTATCCAGACACTCATGGTGTGTAGGTTTTTTAAACACCGATCTGTTAGTATCAATAAGCGAGAAGTGATAATGCTGGTCTTCATCACTATGATAAAGAATATTGGTAAGATTCAAATCCCCGTGCAGTATACCTTTTTCATGTAATTCCACCAAAAATCCAGCCAGGGCATTAGCCAAACAGTGGTCGAAATCACCCTCTTTCAAAAGCACACTAGTGTCCGGGTCCGAACAATTTTCCGATATAAAAAAACCCGTAGTAAACAAGCCATGCTTTTTAATTTCAATATAAGCCACTTCGTGTGGAGTATCAATCTGCTTTTCGCGTAGCAAGGCAGCAAACTTATAGGCACGTTCTGTTTTGGATTTTTTAAAAAATGTATAGGCTATACGCTGAATAAGGTTCGGATGTTTGTATTTTTTCACCACCACACACACTCCGCCCACTTCATAACGCTTCACCGTGTTCCGTCCCCGATATAACAATTCGCCATTACAGTCGAAAGTAACCGGCAAATATTGAACAAAGCTTGTCAGATTGCGATATTCTGGATGAACGATAACCTTCATTTGTGTTATTCTATTTTGTCGATTAGTTGTTTGATGCGTTCCACCACGGCAGCCGGTTCAATCATTTCCATACAAGCATAATCTTCTCGCATGCAGGGCACATTTCCGTAAATGGAACAAGGACGACATTTCATATCTAATTGTATTGCCAGCTTTTCCGATTGATTCCATCCCATAAATCCGGCATAAGGATGAGTAGCTCCCCATATGGAAAGCACAGGTGTAGCAGTGAGCGAAGCCAGATGCATATTGGCCGAATCCATGGAGAGCATCACATCCAGATGACTCATCACCACCAGCTCGGTATCCATCTGCAACTTACCAGCCAACGAAAGGGTACGGCTGTATTTAGCCTCCCACTGTTCCAATATGGAACGCTCATATTTTCCTGCACCGAAAAGGAAAATACGATATTTCTCTTCATGGCTAAGAGTTTCTATCACCTTCTCCATAAGTGGCAAAGGATATATTTTACCCCTGTGAGCCGCAAACGGAGCCACACCAATCCAGTGTTCTCCATCACGTTTTTCTCCAGTAACAGCCTCCACCAGTTTCAAATTGCCTTTTCCTTCACCAAACAGCGAACAGAAGCGTGGCGTAACCTCTATGTGCAATTGGCGCAATGTATCAGCATATCGTTCAAAAGAGGTTTTCAGTGGCACAAGTCTTTTGTCCACACAGTCTGTAAGGGCTTTTTTCTGTTTACGGTCTTTACGGATATAAGCCGTTTTCACTCCGGTCAGTCTGAACAGCATACGCAAATATTTCGTACGCAACACATCATGCATATCGGCCACAGCATCGAAATGCATGGCACGCAGTTCCATAAACAGCCTGTTCAATCCGGGCACTCCCTGATGACGTCCTTTCAAGTTGGCTCCTATAAAATGTACATTACCGGGCATCCGCGAAAAGAGCGGACGCATTCCCTCACGGCTCAACACGGTAATGTTGAGCTGTGGGTTCTGCATAGCACAGGCATGTATAACCGGAATGGTCATCGCTACATCACCCAATGCCGAAAATCGTATAATGAGCAAATTTTTCAAGCCGTAGTATTGTATTGTTTACGTTCGTTTTACTTCTTTCCGTACAGAACAGGGTTCAGTTCGGGATCATTGTACATCTTCATCTGCTTGTACACCTTCATATATTTGCGTCCGCCTTCAATATCAGCAATAAGCTGGTCAATGGCCGAAGAAAGGTCTTTCTGCTGTTCAAGCAAGACATTCAGTTTCTTCACGCATTGTGAACGATGTTCATCCGACACGTCGGTACGTTCGGTTTCCTGTTTCATGTGATAGATTTTCAGAGCAAGGATAGAAAGGCGGTCGATGGCCCATGCCGGGCTTTCCGTGTTGATAGTTGCATCAGATAGCACATTCACATCCTTATATTTATCCAGGAAATAGCTGTCTATAAGCTCCACCAGGTCTGTACGGTCTTGATTACTCTTGTCTATACGGCGTTTCAGCACCAGAGCAGCGGCCGGATCAATATTCGGGTCGCGGATAATATCCTCAAAATGCCATTGCACGGTATCAATCCAGTTTTTCAGATAGAGGTAATATTCTATACTCTTCAGTTCATACGGGTTACTGATGGGTGTATCCACATTATCAGTCTTGTGATAATCGTTTATCGACTTCACGAATATCGGATTGCAAAGTTCTGTAAATGTCATAATACCTTCAATATTTTCTTGTTTTTAAAGTGACAAAAATAGGCATTCTTATTGAACTTACAATGCTATTTACAAATAAAGTGGCCAAAACACATTATTCCATAAATGTTTCTTCAGGTTAGACCTTTAAGTTTGCCGGGCTTTGGCCAAACATTTCTACCTTTGCGTGTCGTTTTCATTTTTAAAAAGAAAAAAACATGAAGATTGTAGTAGATTCCAAGATTCCATACATGAAAGGAGTAGCCGAGACTTTGGCCAATCAGGTGATTTATGCCGAAGGACACGATTTTACTCCCGAGCTGGTGCACGATGCCGATGCGCTTTTTGTACGCACTCGCACCCACTGCAATTCCAGTTTACTGAAAGGCAGCCATGTGCGTTTCATTGCCACTGCCACCATCGGCTATGACCACATCGACACGGAGTGGTGCCAACAAGCGGGCATCACCTGGACCAATGCACCGGGATGCAACTCGGGCGGTGTAGAGCAATATGTTCATTCGGCGCTGCTGCTACTGGAACGTCACCGTGCATTCACGCTTCGCGGAGCCACCCTCGGAGTGGTGGGTGTCGGTCATGTAGGCAGCCGTGTAGCACGTGTAGGAAAAGAGTTGGGCATGCAAGTATTGCTGTGCGATCCTCCGCGAGCAGAAAAGGAAAGCGGAACGATATTTTCCAAGTTGGAAGATTTGGCCGAGCAATGTGACATCATTACTTTTCACACTCCGTTGACACGCGGAGGTGCACACCCCACCTTTCATTTGGGCAACGAGGCCTTCTTCCACTCATTAGGCAAATGTCCGTTCATTATCAACACCTCACGTGGAGAGGTTATCGATAACGAAGCCCTGCTCCACGCGTTGAACGAAAAGCGTGTGGCCGATGCCATTGTCGATGTGTGGGAGAACGAGCCGGCCATCAACCGTCGTCTGCTGGAACGCGCATTTGTGGCGACACCTCACATTGCAGGCTATTCGGGCGATGGAAAAGCCAATGCCACACGTATGTCGTTAGAAGCTTTCTGCCGTTTCTTCCACCTGCCCGAGTCGTTTCACATCGAACCTCCCGTCCCCGAGAACCCCGTCATTCAAGCCGACACCCTTTCCGAAGCTTTACTTTCCATTTACAACCCCATGGAAGACAGCCTTCGTCTGAAAGCACATCCCGAAGCTTTCGAGCAATTGCGAGGCAACTATTCCTACCGCAGAGAGGCTTGTGCCTATACCATCATAACCAACCGCCAGGTTTAACCTTAGAATCAATAAACCACCAGATTATTCTCTTCCAGACGCACCCGGATGCGGCGCAAGCTGTTCAGGCTTTCCACAGCCAACGCCACATCCTCGTTGCGAAGGGCCGAGAAATGTACTTTATAGTGCAGGGCCTCGGTATTGTGAAACACCACGCCCAGGTTATACCATCGTCCCAGGTCGCAGAGCACTTTCACCAAAGGCTCGTCGTGAAAATAGAAGAATCCCTTCACCCATTGTGTCACAGCATAAGTATCCACCTCCTGCACACACACCGTTCCCCGGTTGTCATACCAGGCAACCTCTCCGGGTTTCAAGGTTGCATCGGGAGTATCTGCACCGGGACGCATCACCTCTATTTTTCCATTAACCAAAGCCACACTGGCTGCTTCCGAAGCATAGCTTTTAAAATTGAACTCGGTGCCCAACACTTTCACCGCCAACTGGTCAGACTCTACCACAAAAGGAGCATGTTCGTTCCGGGCAACCTTGAAGTAAGCCTCTCCTTTCAGCCTCACCCGGCGTTCACCTTGCCGGAACGAAGCCGGAAATTCAATAGAGCTTTCTGCATTCAGCCACACTTCCGAACCATCGGAAAGCATCACTTTGAAATCCATGCCACGTGGTGTGGAAAGACGTTGCATGCGTGCCGGGGCAGCATTAGCCAATACCGGTTTTTTTTGAGATGCTACAGTCTGATAGGAGATAGAATCTTTGAGAGTAAGATCGGAGGTACTTCCTGCATCATTCAGCTCCACTCTTTGGGGTTTGTTGTCATACTGCATCGACACGAAATCCACCGCAGCCGTTCCGCTTCCATTTCTAACCTTGCCAAGCCATCCTCCCGACATAAAGAACACGAAAGCCAGCATGGCTGCCGCCCCTGTCAACCCGGCCATCAGAAGATGCCATCCGGAGAATTGCCGTCTGCTGTTTCGAAGTTCTACATTTGTTTTCTTAAACAAGTACCACGCCTCCTCCACATCGGGATCGGGAGCAGCATTTTGTCGTCTGGAATTCATCCTCACCAGCTCGCCCAAATGTTCTTCTTCTTCGGGTTCACAATGTGGAATATCCTCTTCCCGATTTATATTTTCATTGATTTCAGTTCCCATAATTCACAGTTTATAGTATTAGTTAAGACAACCTGCATGTTTTTTTCGTACCACTTTTCTACTTAAAATCTCCTAAATGACTCCGAAAAAAAGCCATAGCCTTGCTGATGTGTTTATGCACCATACCGATTGATATGCCGAGATCATCGGCCAGCTCGCTGTATTTCTTACCTTCTACATAGCATTGTTCCAGGATGAAACGCGTGCGCGGAGCCAGTTTATCCATCATCCGCTCCACCCGCATCATGCGTTCTTCATGAACCAAGACATCGGCATCAATACATTCTTTTTTCTTTTCGATGTAGCGTTGCACAGCATTCCGTTCCACTGCCTTATGTTTCAAGTAATTGATACAGCGGTTGCGCAACGCTCTGTTCAGATAAGCCTCGCGGTTAGAAAGGGAAGATGCAAAAAAGTCATAGCGTTTCCAGAAATCGCCGAAGAGTTCGTTCACAATATCCTTGGCCACCTCTTCTTCTTCCACAAAATCGAACGCATAATGATAGAATCGGACATAGCACTTCCGGTACAGTTCTTCAAAATCTCTTTCTTGCACCCGGTCACTCATTCTCATTTATTTCTTTTGTTTCTTGTGGTCCACAGTCCATCCTTTCTGCACCAGATGTTCGGTAGCCTGAAGCATAGAAAAACTATAATCCTTCAATTTGCCGAACGAGGCATCCATATCGGTCGGAACGGGTTTTCCCGACGAAGTGTCATAACAATATTCGCGTTGAGCCACCGGGTCGTAAACATACAACCGGACACTGTCACGGGCGGCAACGGTATTGTCGGCCGTATAGAACATGGCCGGACGATGTACCTTCATCAGGTCCACACCAAAATTATTCTGCATGTAATCTATGCCCAGCAAGCCCAGCAAGGTGGGTGACACATCCACTTGTCCGGCAAAATCAGTCCGTTCCTGCGGAAGGATACCCTTACCGTAAATCATGAGCGGAATGTGATTATACGATTCGGGCAATTCGCAATCGGCCGTTCCCACCATCTTGCCATGGTCGCCCAGGAAAACAAAGAGTGTATTTTCAAACCATGGCTGTTTTTCTGCTTCTTTCATAAATTGCGCCACCGAATGGTCGGCATATTCCACTATCTGCTGTTCCAGAAGAGAGTTTTTGGGATGAAAATGATTGGGAATAATATAAGGTGGATGATTGCTGATGGTGAGCAGAGTAGCAAAGAAGGGTTTTCCTTGCGATGCACGTTCGTTCAGCACGGGCAGTGCATAGGAAAAAAGGAAATCGTCCTGCACACCGAATCCGTTCACCACCTTGTCGGCCGGATAATCTTCCTGCGAATAGATTTCCTGATAACCGTTCGTGCGGAAGAAAGCGTTCATGTTATCATATTGCGCCTCGTGTGTCATAAAAAACATCGTACGGTATCCATTGTCGCGCAACACTGTGGGCAGTCCCGAATAGACCGGAATAACCGAACCTTTCATCGCATTGCGTTTCATCACCGACGGAAAAGAATAAAGCGTGGCATAAAGTCCGTGGTTGGTGTGATTTCCAGCCGAATAGAAATTGCAGAAACTGAGTGAGCGATGATAAAGGCTGTCCAAGAAAGGAGTCAGACAGGCTTCCTGCCCGAACCGACGCATCAGTTTGGCCGATAACGACTCCATGATTACCATAACCACATTTTTTCTCACCGCCGGCACACTGTCGGCCTTCACCCGAACCGCCAGCGGCGAGATGCCATCCACCCCCGAACGGTTCAGATATCTCTGTACATTCTTCACAGCCTCATCGGCAGGCATCAGGTTCAGCTTCCGGTTTTCCTTGCGCATGTCGTCCACCACACTGGCCATCAGGTTAAAGGCCGGATTCACCCCCATCTGGTTCAGCACCGGATTCAGACAAAAATAGGCGGCACTTACTTTGATTGGATTATAGCCCATACGCCCGCGTATGCCGAACAGGCATAAAGCCACCAGGCAAGCTCCCACCGCCAGAATTCCACCACGCTGCCTCCAGCTGATGTGCGACTCGGACAAATGACGGCGAAGCACCTTCATATAGCAGCGAATCAGGAAGCCGAACAGGAACATGGCCGCCACAAAATAGAGTATATAACGGTCATAAGAACGTTCTCCGGCCACCATCGAAGCCGTAGTAGTTCCATACTCAAACCAGTTAAAGATGGACGAGTTTATCACCTTGGTGAAGTAAAGGAAATAGGGGATATTGGCGGCAGCCAGCATGAAAACAAGGCTATACATCACCACCATATAGTAGTTTATAAAACGGAAAAGTCCTTTGCCGTAATAATCGAGTAATGCCGAGATGCACAACACTACCAGTGGAAGAACCAGCACATAGCAGGCAATCACATTGTCAAACCAGAGGCCGTGCAGAAAAGCCTGCAAACGCACCGAGGCATCGGCACGGAGTTCATCGGGCACTTGCGAACGGACAGCCACCCAAAACAACACGCGGAAAAGCGTGAGAATAATCAGCGCAGTGACATGCACCGACAACAGATAGGTAAACGACTGAAAGAATCTTTTCATACTATTTTTTTGAGCATTGTTGCAAAAGTAGTACAAAAAAGCCGGATTGTGAGCAACGAGTTGCAATTTAACCGTATCTTTGCCACACTACACTTTAATTAATTGGAAGACAAGATGGAATATTCGTATGATTACCTCATTGTAGGTGCCGGACTTTTTGGGGCCGTCTTCGCTCACGAAGCTACACGCCGTGGCAAACGATGCCTGGTGGTGGACAAACGCAGCCACACCGGAGGCAATATCTACTGCAAGCATGTAAATGGTATCAACGTTCATTATTATGGTGCACATATCTTTCACACCGACAACCGCCGTGTGTGGAACTACGTGAACAATCTGGTGGAATTCAACCGTTTCACAAACTCGCCCATGGCTCTGTATAAAGGAAAGCTCTATAACCTGCCGTTCAATATGAACACCTTCTACCAGCTGTGGGGAGTGAAAACACCACAAGAAGCACGCCTGCGCATCGAGCAGGCCAGAGAACCGTTTGCACACATTGCCGAACCGGCCAATCTGGAGGAGCAGGCTCTCAAACTGGGCGGACGGGATATCTACGAAAAGCTGATTAAAGGATATACAGAAAAACAATGGGGACGACCGGCTACCGAACTGCCTGCCTTTATCATCCGCCGGTTGCCCTTCCGTTTCACTTTCGACAACAATTACTTCAACGACCGCTATCAAGGGATTCCCGAGGGGGGATATAATCTGCTCATCGAACGGTTGCTCGAAGGATGTGATGTGAAGCTGAACACCGACTATCTGGCACAGCGCAAGGAACTGGACCGTCTGGCTCCGAAAGTGCTCTTCACAGGATGTATCGACGAGTTCTTCGAGTTCCGTTTCGGACGGCTGAACTACCGCAGCCTGCGTTTCGAACACCGCGAGATGCCCGAAGTGAACGACTTCCAAGGAAATGCGGTAATCAACTATACCGAACGGGAGATTCCTTATACACGAGTCATAGAACACAAACACTTCGAATTCGGGAAACAGACCGGAACGGTAGTCACTTATGAGTTTCCGGACGATTTCTCCCCGGGAAAAGAACCCTACTACCCGGTGAACGACGAACGGAACTCTGCGCTCTATGCACAATACAAGAAACTGGCTGATGCCACAGAACAGGTTCTTTTTGGCGGACGGCTGGCACAATATACTTATGCCGATATGGACGATACGGTAGAGGCTGCTCTGTTGCTCTGCGACAAAGAACTGACAGATTGATTCTAAAAGACGCATGAAATTCAACTTCATTCACAACGAATTTATCCGTTTCGGTATGGTAGGGGCACTTGCCACAGCCCTGCACTACGGCATCTATTATGCTCTGCTGCTGGCCGGACGTGCTTTTGCAGGAGATGATACAGAAACGGCCTATGATAACGTGGCCTATACTTCCGGCTATTTCATCAGCCTGGTGATGAACTTCTACCTGACTGCCTACTTCACGTTTGGCTCACGCCCTTCCTGGAAACGGGCCGGTGGTTTTGGTGGTGCTCACCTGGTGAACTACCTGTTGCACATGGCGCTTTTCAATATCTTTCTTTGGATAGGTGTGCCTAAGAACCTGGCTCCTGTCCCGGTATTTGCCATTGCTATACCGGTGAACTTTATCCTGGTGCGGAAAGTGTTCCGGCACTCCAAACATTGATTACAGACAAAGGTCGGAATCCTTGGATGACAACATCCCGGATTCCGACCTTTATATCCTCTCACATCAAGACGGAACACGAAGCATAGCCCGCAGTTTGAGCGAAACGGATTTATGTTGCTCAGACAGAAAAGCCGGCAAGGTGCCCGAAGAAATTCAATCTGCTTTTTTTCTGACCCAGGCACAGAACCATACCGCAGCCACACAAGTGCATATACCGCCCACAGCATAAGATAGTGTTTCCGAAAGGCCAAGTCCTTCGGGTGCTATACATATATAAGTAGAGCACACTGCTGTCATGAACAGAGCCGGGAGCAACGTGATATAATAATTCTTTCCGGCACGCTCCAGAAAAACAGTAATAGCCCACAAGGTAAATACCGACAAGGTCTGGTTACTCCATGCAAAATAACGCCAGATCATGTCAAAACCGGCTGCATCACGCTGACTGTAGAACAAGATACCCATAGTAACCGCAAACACCGGCACGCAAATCAGCAAGCGGCGGGCAATGCTCTTCTGCTCCACATGCATGAAATCGGCCACAATCAAACGTGCCGAACGCAAGGCTGTGTCTCCGCTGGTAATAGGTGCAGCTATCACGCCCAGGATGGCAAGCAGTCCGCCCACCGTTCCCAGCCACTCTTTGGTGATACTGTCCACAATGATGGAAGCGTTGTTCTCGCCCATGCCGTTTTCATGAAAGAAGTAAGTAGCGGCAGCGGCCCAAATCAGGGCAACGATACCTTCGGTCACCATGGCTCCGTAGAAAATAGGACGACCGAATGTTTCGTTCTTCATGCACCGTGCCATCAAAGGCGACTGAGTGGCATGAAAACCACTGATAGCCCCGCAGGCTATCGACACGAACATCACTGGAAAAATCGGGAGTTTGTCAGGATGCGTATTCTGCAAGCCGTCGGTCAGCTCAGGTAGTTGGGGATGATGCCAGAAGAGCATTACCAGTATCCCTGCTGCCATAAAAAGCAGTGCCACGGCAAACAATGGATAGATTTTTCCGATAATCTTGTCGATGGGCAGCAGCGTAGCCAGCACATAATAAAGAAACACCACCACAATCCAGAAAGTTGTATCCATATAATCGGGAGTCAGCTTGGCCAGGAGTCCGGCCGGACCCGCCACAAAGACAGCACCCACCAGAATCATCAGAACCACGGTGAACGCACGCATCAGCTGCTTGGCCGGAAGGCCCAGATAACGGCCTATGATTTCGGGCAGACTCTCTCCGCCATTGCGAATGGAAAGCATACCCGAGAAGTAATCGTGCACGGCTCCGGCAAAGATAGTGCCCAGCACAATCCACAGATAAGAAGCTGTTCCAAACTTGGCTCCCATGATGGCACCGAAGATAGGGCCCAGACCGGCAATGTTCAAAAACTGAATCATAAAAATCTTCCAGGTGGGAAGAGGAATAAAGTCCACACCGTCGGCCATGGTCAACGCCGGTGTTTTTCTGTTCTTGTCGGGACCGAACACACGTTCCACATAGCTGCCATACAGGAAATAGCCGCCCACAAGAAGCACCAGAGAAATTAAAAAGGTTATCATATAAGGTCTGATTTAAAAATTGGTTCTTGGTTGTTGAAAAACAGTTTTCCACGAAGTTATCAACAGGTGTTGATAACTTCGTTCTATGCATCTACTTTCGCCCGAAGTCGGCTGGAACCTCTCCCCATTTCTCGGTTTCCCATTTCAGAACAGGCACGTTCCACGTGTGGGTAGCCAGCCACTTTTCAGCCCGTTCTATCAGGACAAAGAGCGATTCGGTTGAAGCGTTCCGTTCCAGTTTGGTTTTACATTTCTTCTGCCTCACCCAGCTCATGGCTGTCCGGCTGTCGGAATATACCGTGAGGCGGACTCCTTTTTTATCCATCAATGCCAGTGCATGAACGATGGCCAGAAATTCGCCGATGTTGTTCGTTCCTTGCATGGGTCCGAAATGAAAGATTTCCTCACCGGTCTTCAAATACACTCCCCGATATTCCATCGGACCGGGATTTCCGCTGCATGCAGCATCCACCGCCAGTGCCTCTCGCTGTACTTCGGTTCCCCATCCGGTTTGCACTTCGGCCTTGCGTTGTGCAGCAGCTTTGCTCCCCACATAGTCATAGGGCGATGTGCAATAGGCGTGTTCGGCCTCCTCACGACTATCGAACGCTTTGTAGAGTGCACCTTTCACGCCCTTTATCTGTTCTTGACATTGGCTCCATGTGTCGTACACACCCGGCTCCACACCGTTCCAAACCACATAGTATTTCTTTTTTACCATATTTCTTTCTTTTCCGCAAAGGTAGTTTTTATTCCTGGCGCAGCTTGACTATTCTTCCTTTTTTTGAATCGGGAAATAAAGTTTAAAGCCGTACACGGCATTCCTTAAAAGGAAGCACACATGCCCTTAAGGAGGTGCGTTTTTCCCATTAAAGGCGTGCATGCGTTCCATTAAGGTCGTACGATTCAAACATAACAATCAGACTTTCAAGCACCTTTTCCCCGGATTGTTTTTCTCCTTCGCAATGGCATCGGTCAACCCTCACATGCAACATGCAGCCACTCGGGTTTCGCTTTAACACTCATTCCCCGGCCAGGCAGGCCTCTACCGACTGTCGCAATTCTTCAAAAGAAGCCACCGGACTGTCTCCAAACAGGTAGCGCACCTTCTGCGTGGCATCGCTCACATATACCTGGGGAACCACCCGGCATCCGAATTCCCGATAAACATCCTCGCCACACTGCACAGCATAGGGCAAGGTCAACCCTTCCTGCTGCCAGTATCCGGCCACCGTTTCCGGTTTCTCTTTCCAGTTCAAAGCCACAATCTGCACCCGGTGGTCGGCAGCATAATATTCATAAAGCCGCTGCACGCAAGGAAGCTCTTCCCGACAGTCGGGACACGCCACCCGGAAAAACACCAGCACAGAGACCTTTCCTTCAAGCACGGCATTGTCCAACCGCCTTCCATTCTCCAGTTCCACAGAAAAGGCAGGCAAGACATCGCCCACCTCCAACGATTGTCCCTTTCCCGAAGGATTATCATCGTGAATACATCCTGCAACAGAAAAGAACAGCAACAGGACACCCATCATCCGAATCATTTTATCTTTCATAACCTGCATAATTTTTTCGTCCGGTGAAAATATCATTTTTGCCTTTTGCCTGCAAGTTCTATCAACAAAAAGCTTTGGTTCCTACAATAAGAAACAACCTGTTTTTCCTTTTTGCAAAGCTCTTCTTATGTCACCGAAAGAAGTATTTGGCTCATATCACATTTTTTTATTCATATTTTAGCCAAACAGCCATTATGATTTAAAAAAAAATCGTATATTGCGTACCTTGTTAATCAATATTCACACCATACGAAAAACCCCCTTAGCGGAGAGTTCCAAGCGTACCCGGCATCATCCAGAGGAAATATTGTAATTTTTTTTCACCCTGTCTGCTTATTGTTTTTATCTTCTTTTCTTCTACCGGTCTGTTTTCTCATGCATAGGGTTTTCAACCTCACATGCCTCCAGACGCATTCTTTTGCCCTCCAGTCCCCTTTTATTCTACAGCGTGTACCTATTCCACAAAAAAAGATTCCAACAGCACTTTTCAGGAGAAAAGCATGTATAAATATACACTCCTAAAAAAGACCAATCGCCCATGAAAGGCCGGCAGGCACTTTCACAGGCGATTGGTCTTTTTGTATAGAATTAGGGGAGTTTATTTCTGTGTAAAGGTTTTCATTCCTTTGAATAAACTAGCAACTGAAACCAATGCTTCCGATGAAGCAGGTTCTTCTTTCTGAAGATTCACAGTTACAGTAAAATCTGTAGCAGTAATCAAGCAGTCAATAATAGCAGAAACAAAATCTTTTAAAGAAGCTAAGTCCGGATTACTTTCTATCAACTGCAGAATCAAGGGTTTTACCTGAGGAAGCACCTGAGTTCTCAAAACCTTCAATTCGTCATCGCCTAAAGTCAGGCTCACAGTACCATCCTCGTTTGTTTGCAAGGTAAAATGCACACCCGTTGTGGTCCATCTTTGAATTTCTTGCAACATAAGAGACAAGATAGGATTCATACCAGCTTCACGGTTCTTATCAGCTTCTACTTGTTCCTTAATAGCTGCAACATTGGGCAATACATAAACATCGTTACCTTTAACAACATAGGTTGCCAACGGTTTTTTGGGAGAATCTACCCAATCGGTCTCTCCTTTATAGCAGGCGGTAATTACACCATTATCGTGAAAAGTCACACTCTTAAGATATTGGGAAAGCAACTGACCTGCCAAAGAAGACAAAGATTCATCAATAAGGCTTTCCAAAAATTCATTTCCTGCTGTAGCCGTTACATCAAAGGCAATCATCGATTTTGATTCTGCTGCATCATAAGGTACACCAAACCATTTTCCTTGTTTGGCAAGAACATTATCGGCCAGCTTGATGTTATTCAAATTTAAAGTCATACCCTTCAAAGAAACCATACCTTCATAGGCAAAAGCTGTCATATTACCATTGGTAGCAGTTCCACTGAAAGAATAACCTGTTCCGTCTTCGGTTTTAACAATATTAACCGGAATGACTGTTTCGGCCTCAGCCGGGAACATATTTCTAAAGGTTAATTCTCCCATGTTTTCTGATTTAGGAGTAAAGGTTACAATCTTATCTCCATACAGACTTCCTTCATAGGATAAAGTCAAAGTTTTTGCATCTGATGCAGCTTCTCCATTAGCATAAACAACAGGTACATCTTTGCTAAATCCACCCACAAACTGTCCACCCTTGTCGTCGTCGTCATCACTACATGCGGTGAATGTAAATACAGCGCACAACATAAACAGCATGCTCTTTAAAAAATCTTTCTTCATAAATCTTTTATTTTAAAATATTATATTCTTACTTTGTCTTTAATAAGGACAAAAAACAAAAACGTGGCAAAGTTCTTATTATTTCACTGATAAGGAAAGCCCTATTTTTCCGAATAAATGTTCTATTTTTAAGATTATACCCAATGACCGATAACGAACTGCCTAAATTCGACCTTCCGGAAAGTTTTGTAGCAACCGACGAGATTCCGGTAGTTCTGCTGCAAAACTACGGACGCTTTCCCTGCAAAATCAAAGCAGGGCTCTTTGTGCTTTGTACCCGGGGAACGGTGAAGGCAATGGTAAACCTCACACAACAGATTATCCGCGAAGGCGATTTCGTGACCCTGCTTCCCAACAGTTTTATCCAAATAGAAGAAGTGAGCGACGACATACACTTGTGCATGGCCGGGTTCTCGGAAGAATTCATGCTGCAATCCAACTATTTGAAATGGGCAATAAACAGCTTGTACGATATCTCGCAGCACCCCTCCCTATCTCTGCCTCCGCGCATCGTGCGCCTCTATGCACAGGCATTCGACCTGCTCAAGGCTTTTTATGCCACCGGACGTTCGGGAACAAACACAGAGGTGCTGGCATCCATCCTCTCGCTGTGCATGCAGACATGCGTGAGCCTTTACAGTCATTACAAACCACGGTGGAACAATGACGAGGGACGCGACAAGGAACTGTGCCGCCGTTTCTTTTCCCTGTTGAACAAGTATTTTGCAAAGGAACACGAGGTGGCGTTCTATGCCCGCGAGTGTCATGTCACGGTGCCGCACTTCTGCTCGGCGGTGAAACGTGCCACCGGTCACACGGCCCTCACCCTTATCAACCGCGTTCTGGTGATAAATGCCAAGGAAAAGCTGCACACCACAACACTCACCGCAAAAGAGATAGCTTTCGACCTGGGTTTTAATAACCCTTCGCATTTTAACCGTTTTTTCCGGGAACATACCGGCATGACACCTTTGCAATACCGAAAATCCTGATTTTGCCAATTGCTTGTTTATAACCCTTTCAAAAGAGATGTTCCCAAAAGTTCGTTTCCTTTCCCTTTAGGGTGTGTATACACGGCTTATTCGCCTGGGGATGAGCCATAAAATACCTAATAGAGAAACGCAGACTTTTCCCAAATGACTTGTCGGTCATACTTGTTTCCATTGTCTGAAAAAAAGAAGCGGCAATTCTGCAAACAACAGCATCTGCTGTCTCCTGCAGAAGCACCGCTTCTTATGCTAGAAGAGAAATTTTTCTTACTCCAGAATTACATGCGCTCGGGCACTTCAATACCCAACAGCCCCATGCCCAGACGTACAATTTTACCCACGTTCTGCGAGAGTGCCAGACGGAAGAGTTTCAAGTGAGCATTTTCCTCGCGCAAGATACTGAAGTCGTGGTAGAACTGATTGTATTCCTTCACCAAGTCGTAGCAATAGTTGGCAATAACCGACGGGTTATAGTCTGTTCCTGCCTGACGCACCACCACTGCAAAGTCGGCCAGCATTTGGATGAGTCCTTCTTCCTTGTCGCTCAGTGTTACATCCTCGGGCAAACGTTCGGGGATGGTAATACCTGCCTCGGTTGCCTTACGTAGGATAGACTGGATACGTGCATAAGTATATTGAATGAACGGACCGGTATTTCCGTTGAAGTCGATAGACTCTTTCGGATTAAAGGTCATGTTCTTTCGTGCATCCACTTTCAGAATGAAATATTTGAGCGCACCCAATCCCACGATGCGTGCGATGTTGTCGGCTTCTTCTTTGGTCACCCCATCGAGTTTACCCAGTTCGGCCGATGTCTCGCGTGCCGTATTTATCATTTCTTCCATGAGGTCGTCGGCATCCACCACAGTACCTTCGCGACTCTTCATTTTACCTTCGGGCAGTTCTACCATTCCGTAAGAGAAGTGTACCAATCCCTTGCCCCACTCGAATCCGAGTTTATCCAGCAAAATAGAGAGCACCTGGAAGTGATAGTTCTGTTCGTTTCCCACTACATAAATCATCTTGTTGATAGGATAATCCTGGAAGCGTAGTTTGGCAGTACCGATATCCTGTGTCATATACACCGAAGTTCCGTCACCACGCAGCAACAACTTGTGATCCAGTCCCTCGGCAGTAAGATCGGCCCACACCGAACCGTCTTCCTTCCGATAGAAGAATCCCTTATCCAGTCCCTCCTGTACCTTGTCTTTTCCTTCAAGATAGGTTTGCGATTCGTAATAGATTTTGTCGAATCCCACTCCCATCATGCGGTAGGTTTCATCAAATCCGGCATAAACCCACTCGTTCATCTTTTCCCAAAGCGCACGCACTTCAGTATCTCCGGCTTCCCATTTGACCAGCATCTCACGTGCCTCTTTCATGAGTGGCGAAGCAGCCTCGGCCTCTTCCTTGGTCATACCTTGTTGCATCAGGGCAGCCACTTCGGCCTTATAATGTTTGTCGAATGCCACATAGTAATCGCCCACCAGGTGGTCGCCTTTCTTTCCGGAAGATTCGGGAGTTTCGCCATTTCCGTATTTTAACCATGCCAACATGGACTTGCAGATGTGTATACCTCTATCGTTCACAATATTGGTTTTCACCACGCGGTTTCCGTTGGCCGCCACAATATTAGCCAGTGCATTTCCCAACAGGTTGTTGCGCACATGTCCCAAATGAAGAGGCTTGTTCGTATTGGGCGAAGAGTATTCAATCATTACCAGCGGAGAATCAGGTGTAGCATCCGTGATTCCGTAATGCGCATCGGCATGAATCTCATCGAGCAATTCTATCCAGCAGGCCGATGACACGGTGAGGTTCAGGAATCCCTTTATCACATTAAAGTCGGCCACAGCCGGCTCATGTTCCTTCAAGTAAGCTCCTATTTCCTGTGCGGTCTGTTCGGGCGATTTGCGCGACATTTTAAGGAAAGGGAACACCACGAGTGTAAGGTGTCCTTCGAACTCTTTTTTCGTTTTTTGCAACTGCACTTGTGCAGGTGTTACTTCCTGACCGTAGAGTGCTTTGATGGCCTCGATGGCCGAAGCGGCTATTTTATTCTCTATCTTCATAACGAAATGATTTCTTGATTTCTACTATTCAATTGTGCAAAGATAGAGAGAAAAAATGAAAGAACCATTATTGCTGCGGAGTGCTTTGTGTGCTTTTGTAAGTTGCATTCCTTTGTTTTAATGTGTGGAGTCATGTGTTTCGCACATGTCAAAGAGTAATCTTTAAAGTGCGGTCTTTAAAGAATTCGTAGTGAGCTCTGAATGGAGTTTTCAGCTTTTATTCGTTTATCATAAAGATTGGGTCGTTTATAGCTTTCATTCATTTAGATACATTAGTATAAATGACATGACATAAACACAGTCTGAAGTTGTAATCCTCTAGTGACGAGGGACAAAAAAAGCGGCCGCAAGCACAACACTTACGACCGCCTAAAATATAAAGTTCTAACAACAAATCATTTCAAGCCACGATTTCGAAGCAACGCATCCGTACCCGGTTCCTTACCACGGAAGTACTTATACATATCCATAGCATCGTCTATACCACCCGGCGAAAGGATGTATTTACGGAACTTACCGGCCAGTTCCTGATTAAAGATATCACCCGAATCCTTGAATGCCTGATAAGCATCAGCATCGAGCACTTCGGCCCACATATAACCATAATAACCGGCAGTATATCCACCACCCATAGTGTGATTAAAATAGGTAGTGCGATAGCGCGGTGGAATCTGACGAATCAATCCACGTTTTCCCAATGTAGAATTTTCAAACTTCACCACATCCATGTTAGCATCTACCTTATCCAACACATGGAAATCCATATCCAGATACGATGCTGCCACATACTCGGTAGTAGCAAAACCTTGTCCGTATTTACCGGATTTCTCCATCTTCTCAATCAGTTCAGCGGGAATTACTTCACCGGTCTGGAAATGTTTGGCATACACCTTCAACACTTCGGGTTCGAATGCCCAATGCTCATTAATTTGCGAAGGAAGTTCCACGAAATCGCGTGGTACAGAAGCCACACCATTGTAGTGCACATCCTGGAAGAGCGCATTCAGAGCATGTCCGAACTCATGGAAGAGAGTAGAAGCCTCGTCGGCACTCAGCAAGGCAGGCTGTCCCTCAACCGGTGGAGTAAAGTTGCACACTACCGTCACTACCGGAGCTACCCGCTTGCCATCGGCATAAGTCTGCTCACGATAACTGGTGCACCATGCACCGCCTCGTTTGCTTGCTCTGGGGAAATAATCCATATAAAGCACACCCAGGTGTGTTCCGTCCTTGTCCTTGCATTCAAATGCCAATGCATCGGGATGAGGCAAAGGAATGTCTTTCAACTCGGTGAATGTCACACCATACAGTTTGTTTGCTACGTAAAACACGCCTTCGCGCACCTGATTAAGCGGCAAGTAGGGACGAATCTGATTCTCGTCCAAATCGAACTTGGCTTTCTTGGCTTTTTCAAAATAATAACGCCAGTCCCAGCCTTCGGGTTCAAAGCTCTTTCCATCTTTCTTTATTTCGGCCTGTATATCGGTCATTTCCTCCTTGGCTTTCTGAAGAGCTGGTTTCCATACTGCATCGAGCAGGTTATATACGTTCTTGGAATTCTTTGCCATGCGTTCTTCGAGTATGAACGATGCATAATCCTTATATCCCATGATATGAGCCTTCTCCAAACGTTTCTGCACCAATTCTCGCACCACATTCTTGTTATCGGCTTGATTTCCATTATTCCCACGGTTGATGTATGCCTTGAAAATCTTCTCGCGCAAGTCGCGATTGTCGGCATATTGCAGGAACGGCATCACGCTGGGATTGTGCAATGTGAACACCCATTTTCCTTCCATTCCGGCTTCTTTGGCTGTAGCTGCCGCATTGTCGACAAGGCTCTGTGGCAATCCGGCCAAATCTTCTTTCTTATCAATTACCAACTGAAAATCGTTAGTTTCCTTCAGCATGTTCTGTCCAAAAGTCTGTTCCAACACCGACAGTTCCTTGTTCAGTTCGCGCAGTTTGGCTTGCTTCACGCTATCCAGGTTTGCACCTCCACGCACAAAACCTTTATATACTTGGTCAAGAAGCTTGGTCTGTTCCTTGTCAAGATTCATCTTTGCGCTGTTTTCATGCACCTGTTTTACACGTTCGAACAAACGCGGATTCAGATTGATATCATCGCTGTGTTGTGACAGGAGTGAGGCCATTTCGGATCCCAAGGCTTGCATTTCGTCCGAAGTACATGCACTGTTCTGTGCAAAAAACACATATGCCACCTTGTTGAGCAGCTTTCCACTTTGGTCAAGTGCGGCAATGGTATTATCAAAATCGGGCATAGAGCGTTGATTGATAATCGCTTCCACTTCCTTTTTCTGTTCTTCCATACCCAGAAGCATAGCTTCTTTGTAATGGTCTACAGTGATTTGTTCAAAGGGCGGCACCCCGAATGGAGTATCGAACTCACTCAAGAAAGGATTTCCGCCTGCACTTTGTTCTTTTGACGCATTGCACGCTGCAAGGGTGAGTGCTACACCGGCAATCAGTAATGTCTTTTTCATAAAACGTTGGTTGGAATTTAATTCAGCCGATAAAGATATACAAAATATTCAAAATAACAAATTGTCAAGTATAACAAGGTATAAAAAGAGCAGGCAGGGTGTATTTGTTTACACAACAAACACATCCTGCCTGCTTATTGAAAGAAATGTTCAGTACGATTAACCGTTCACACGTTTATAGTCGGCCAGGAAAGTAGCCAGACCATTGTCGGTTAGAGGGTGTTTGAGCAAACCTTTAATGGCCGACAGCGGACAAGTAACCACATCGGCTCCCACTTCGGCACAAGCAATGATGTGCTGAGTGTGACGGATAGAAGCAGCCAATACCTGAGTTTTGAATCCATAGTTACGATAGATGCGCACAATTTGCTCAATCAAACCCACGCCATCATCGCAAATATCGTCCAAACGTCCTACGAACGGTGACACATAAGTAGCTCCAGCCTTGGCAGCCAGCAAAGCTTGACCGGCCGAGAACACCAGCGTACAGTTGGTACGGATGCCTTTCGAAGTGAAATACTTGATAGCCTTGATACCATCAGCTATACAAGGCACCTTCACCACAATGTTCGGGTTAAGGGCAGCCAGTTCCTCGCCTTCCTTAATCATACCTTCATAATCGGTGGCAATAACCTCGGCACTTACATCGCCATCTACAATGTTGCAGATGTCTACGTAGTGTTGACGTTGGTTCTCGGTTCCTTTGATACCTTCTTTAGCCATCAACGAAGGATTGGTTGTTACACCGTCGAGCACGCCCATAGCGTTAGCTTCACGAATTTGCTCCAGATTAGCTGTATCGATAAAGAATTTCATAGGTAAACAGTTTTTATGTTGTTAGTTAATAATGTACTTAATTTGCATATAACTTAGGCACGGAATTTATTCGTTATAATAAATCCGTGCCTAACTATCTAGTATCAGGAAGCTTCACTTTATTGGATAAAACCGTCGAGTTCGTTTCCAGCCTTGAACTTGACCACTTTCTTTGCAGGAATGGTCATAGTTTCCTTTGTTGATGGATTCACGCCGGTTCTCTCTGCACGTTCGGAAACAGAAAATGTACCGAAACCAACCAGAGATATTTTGTCGCCCTCCTTAAGAGTTTTCGAAACAACAGATACAAATGCATCTAGTGCTTTCTTTGAATCGGCCTTGCTCAGTCCCGACTCTTCTGCAATCGCATTGATAAGATCAGCTTTATTCATAATGTTTGTTTGATTAGATAAATATGCAACTTCAATATATGTTAATTACCTCACAAAGATAGGACTTAGAGTTTTAGAAACAAACATTCTCGACTAAAAATAACACAGAACGATGCAAAAAAAGCTAAGAAGCGCTTCTTTGGTATCCTCAAACCGAATAATTTACTATTTTTGCACACGTATTAACCCATAAACAAACACTTAGAAAGGAAACAACATGAACCAAATACCTCCTGTAACCAAGAACCTTCTTTTTCTTAATGTCATTTTCTTCCTTGCTGCCATGGTGACTCCCCGTATCGGTATCGACTTGCAAAGTATCATGGCACTGCATTATTTCGAAGCCGAGAATTTTGCTTTCTACCAGTTTATCACCTATATGTTCATGCATGGGGGATTCGCTCACTTGTTCTTCAACATGTTCGCCTTATGGATGTTCGGATGTACGCTCGAAATGGTGCTCGGAGCAAAGAAATTCCTCATTTATTATATGGTGTGCGGACTGGGAGCCGGACTTATTCAGGAAGTGGTTCAGTTCGTCGAACTTTCGCCCATCATTGCCCATTATAACCAAGTGAACATGGGCGGTATCTTACTTCCGATGGCCGACTATCTGAACCTGATGAACACCGTAGGTGCATCGGGGGCAGTCTTTGGTATTCTGTTGGCTTTTGGTATGCTATTTCCTAACCAACAGATGTTCGTATTCCCGCTTCCTTTCCCCATCAAAGCCAAGTTTTTTGTCATCGGATATGCCGCTATCGAACTGCTGTTCGGTTTCCAGGGAAACGACAATGTGGCACATTTCGCACATTTGGGCGGTATGCTGTTCGGATTCCTGCTGATTACTTATTGGCGCAAAAAATACCGCAATAATGGCCAGTATACTTACTGATTTAAAAAACCGCTTCAAACAGGGCGATATCGCCACGCGGTTCATCTTCGTTAATGCCGGAATATTCCTTGTACTAATGCTTGCCAAAGCTGCCAGTATGGTGGCCTTGCGTTTTGACATCGTGTTCCATCCCTACCGATGGCTGGAGTGCCCGGCGCAACTGGGAACGCTCCTCACCCAGCCATGGTCGCTGGTGACCTACATGTTCCTGCATGCTGATGCCTTGCACTTGCTGTTCAACATGCTGTGGCTCTCCTGGTTCGGGAAACTGTTTCTTTATTTCTTCTCGTCCAAGCATTTTCGCGGTGTATACATTCTGGGTGGCTTATGCGGCGGCATTCTCTACATACTGGCATACAACATACTGCCTTTCCAAACAGCTACAGCTTCGGGCTATCTGCTGGGAGCATCGGCCTCTGTATTAGCTATAGCCGTGGCTACTGCCGTCCGTGAGCCCGACTTCCGCGTGAACTTGCTGTTGATTGGTACGGTAAGACTGAAACACCTCACTCTGGTGCTGGTAGCTACCGACCTGCTTCTGTTGCTCATCACATCGGACAACAGTGGCGGACATATCGCTCATCTGGGCGGTGCCTTGGCCGGATTCTGGTTCGCCTACGCACTGAAACAAGGCTACGACCCCACCAAATGGATAAACCACACTATCGATGCCGTAAGCAGATGGTTCGACAGAAAGCCGAAAACGCACAAACGCCCCGATATGAAAGCTCATTTCGGCGGAAGAGCTGCCGACTATGAATTTAACGCACAGAAAAAAAAGAACGATGCCGAAGTGGACCGTATTCTGGAGAAACTGAAAAAATCGGGTTATGAAAGCCTTACGGCAGAAGAAAAGAAAAGCCTTTTCGATGCTAGTAAAAGATATCGCGAAAAAGAACAGTCATGAAATTCATAGGACGTTTATTGGGATGGTTATTGCTGACAGTGAACCTGCTGATAGCCGGCTGCATGATGTTCTGCGCCTACAGCCCCTATATCGACCCGGTGCGACATCCTGTACAGGCTTGTGCGGGACTGGCATTCCCCATATTTTTATGCTTTAATCTGATATTTCTGGTGTTCTGGTGTATCGTCTACCTGCGTTATGCCATTCTACCACTAGCCGCCTGTTTCGCCTGTCTGCCTGCATCCCGCCAATGTTTTGCAATCAATCTCATAAGCGAAGAGCCTCCTGAGAATGCTATTAAATTCCTTTCATACAACATTATGGGCTTTGAGGCCGACCACCCCGACACTCCAGAAAATCCCAACCTCGTGTTACGCTACTTGCGCGACAGCCATGCCGACATCATCTGCATGCAGGAATATATCACCGGCGGACGGCTCAAACAGAAACATGTAGAAAAAATTCTGGCCAACTATCCCTACAAAAGTATCTGCCGCGTGGGCAAAGGAACCAACGCACTGGCTTGCTATTCGCGCTATCCCATCCTTTCAACGCAACGCATAAATTACAACAGCAGTTTTAACGGCAGCGTAGTATATACCATCAAGATGGAAAACGATACACTCACCGTTATCAACAACCACCTGGAATCGAACAAGCTTACCATAGACGACCGCGAGACCTACATGCAAATGATTAAATCACCCGAAACAGCCGACATGAAAAAAGGGTCGCGCATGCTGCTGCACAAACTGGCACAAGCCACAAGCATCCGTGCGGCACAAGCCGACAGCATAGCCTCTTTCATCGAAAGAAGCGGGCGGCGAAACCTCATCGTGTGCGGCGATTTCAACACACCTCCGGTGTCGTACACACACCGCATCATCGGTAAAGGACTGGACGATGCTTTCGTCCAGTCGGGATTCGGACCAGGCATTTCCTACCATAAGAACGGATTTTATTTCCGCATAGACAACATTCTCATCAGCCCCGATTTGAAAAGCTTCCGCTGCACGGTGGACAAGCGCATCAAGAACTCCGACCACTACCCGGTGTGGTGCTACATCGCAAAAAAATAGTCACAAAAGACGCAACTTTGTATCGAAAAATATCCTACATACCAAATATTTGCTGTAATATTTCTCCCCAAATCTGAAAAAAGGCTATATTTGCAGCCTTGTAAACGAGCCTTTAAATAAAGTAAATAAAATAAATAAGTAAAGAACATGCAAAACAAAGGATTTGTTAAAGTTTTTGCGGTACTACTCACACTCGTATGTGTGTTCTACCTCTCGTTCTCTTTTGTGACCCGCCACCACATGAAGCTGGCCGCAGAAGATCCACAGGGGGAAACACACTATCTCGATTCCATGGAAAACGAGCGGGTGTTCTTGTGGAACTACACGCTGAAACAATGTCGCGAGATGGAAATAGGTTTGGGTCTGGACCTGAAAGGTGGTATGAACGTTATCCTGGAAGTATCCGTTCCCGATGTAGTAAAAACACTGGCAGACCACAAAACAGATGAAGCCTTCAACAAGGCAGTAGACAATGCAGCCAAGGCCCAAATTAACAGCCAAAGTGATTTTGTCACTCTTCTTGTGGAAGAATACCACAAATTGGCTCCGGGTAAGAAACTGGCTGAAATATTCGCTACCCAACAGCTGAAAGACAAAGTAAGTGCACAGAGTACTGATGCCGAAGTGGAAAGCGTACTCCGTGAGGAAATCAAATCGGCTGTAGCAAACTCATACAATGTTCTCCGTACACGTATCGACCGCTTTGGTGTGGTTCAGCCCAATATCCAGGAACTGGAAGGAAGCATGGGACGCATCATGGTGGAACTTCCGGGTATCAAAGAACCCGAGCGTGTGAGAAAATTGCTCCAAGGTTCGGCTAACCTTGAATTCTGGGAAACATTCGACGGTAAAGAAGTGGCTCCCTACTTGATGGATGCCGATACCAAAGCTGCAGCGGCTCTGGCTTCCGTAAACTCTGACACCACTCAGGTGGCAAAAACAGAGAATGCGAAAAAAGAAGAGCAGGCAAATCTGGCCGACAGCCTGACCAATGTATTGAAAGGAAAACAAGCACAAACATCCAACAGCCAAAACGAAAATCTGGAAAAAGAACATCCGTTGCTGGCACACCTCCAACTGAACCAATATGGAGGCGGTATCGCAGGATATGCTGCAGCACGTGACACCGCTGCTATCAACCGTGTGCTTGCCATGCCTGAAGTTAAGAATGCTCTTCCCAAAGAACTTCGTCTGATGTGGGGTGTAAAAGCTTTCGACAACAAAGCGAATATTTTCGAACTTTATGCTATCCGTGTTACCGAACGTAACGGACGTGCTCCACTGGAAGGCGATGTCGTGACTTCGGCAAGTGACGGATACGACCAGTTTGGCAAACCTTGCGTTCACATGGAAATGAACACTGAAGGTGCACGCCGCTGGGCACAACTCACCAAACAAAACATTAACCGCGCCATCGCCATCGCACTCGACGGCTATGTATATAGCGCACCGAACGTAATAAACGAAATCACCGGAGGTTCATCACAAATCACCGGTAACTTCTCGCTTGAAGACACCAAAGACCTTGCCAACGTGCTCAACTCCGGAAAGATGCCGGCTCCGGCACGCATCGTGCAAGAAGACATCGTTGGTCCGTCGCTCGGACAGGCTTCCATCAACCAGGGTATCATGTCGTTCGTAGTGGCACTTGTACTCCTGATGGCCTATATGTGCCTCATGTACGGATTTATTCCGGGTATGGTAGCCAACTGTGCCCTGGTGCTCAACTTCTTCTTTACGCTGGGTGTTCTCACCTCGTTCCAGGCAGCCCTCACCATGAGTGGTATCGCCGGTATGGTGCTGACCCTTGGTATGGCTGTTGATGCCAACGTGCTTATCTATGAGCGCACGAAAGAAGAGCTGCGCGCAGGCAAACTTCTCAAGAGCGCACTTAACGATGGCTATAAGAATGCTTTCTCGGCTATCTTCGACTCGAACTTGACTTCTATCATCACAGGTATCATCTTGTTCTATTTTGGAACCGGACCTATCCGTGGTTTTGCCACTACTCTTATTATTGGTATCTTGTGCTCATTCTTCACTGCGGTGTTTATGACTCGTTTGGTTTACGAACACTTCTTGAATAAAAACAAGTGGGAAAACCTCACTTTCACTACCGGCATTTCGAAGAATCTGCTCACCAACTGCCATTTCAACTTTATCGGTAAGATGAAAAGCCACTTTACCGTATGGGGAATCTTCATTGTAGTGTGCGTCGCATCGTTCTTCGTTCGTGGCTTGAGCCAAAGCATCGACTTCACCGGCGGACGTAACTTTGTGGTGGTGTTCGAAAAAGATGTTGAACCCGAAACCGTACGCAACCTGCTCGATGCGAAAGTAGGCGAGGCTAATGTACAAGCAATTGCTTTGGGTACCGACCACCGCACCATCCGTGTAACAACCAACTACCGCATCGAGGAAAATGACCCGAATGTGGACAGCGAAATTGAAGAGTTCCTTTACAATGCCTTGAAAGAGGGTAACCTCTTGGGTGAAGGTACTACACTTGACATCTTCATCGACCGAGACAACCGTACCGGAGGTTCTATCATCAGTTCGCAAAAGGTTGGTCCGAGCATCGCTGAAGACATGAAAGTAGCGGCTATTTGGTCGGTTGCACTGGCATTGGCTGCCATCTTTATCTACATCCTTATCCGTTTCCACAATGTGGCCTATAGTGTGGGTTCTGTAGTGGCATTGGCTGTGGATACAACCCTCATCATCGGCGCTTACTCGTTATGTTACGGATGGTTACCGATATCACTTGAAGTGGACCAGACCTTTATCGGCGCTATTCTGACCGCTATCGGTTACTCCATCAACGATAAGGTGGTGATTTTCGACCGTGTGCGCGAATACTTCCAACTGTATCCGAAACGCGACCACGAGAAACTGTTCAATGATTCTCTGAACACCACTTTATCGAGAACACTGAACACTTCACTCAGTACTCTGGTGGTATTGCTCTGTATCTTCCTCTTGGGTGGTGACAGCATTCGCAGCTTCTCGTTTGCAATGATTTTGGGTGTTGTTATCGGAACACTCTCGTCTATATTCATGGCGGCTCCGGTTGCTTATCTGGTAATGGGGAACAAAGTGAAAAAGGAAGAAGCTCAAGAAGCTTAATAATTATCTCTCCGATATAATTAAAGGGGGTGAAACGTACAGCCGCACGTTTCACCCCCTTTTTCTTTTTACAGACCTGTCAGTGAACTTCACCCAAGAGCCGTGCAGAACCGCTTTCCTCCCCCCCCCAAAAAAAAAGAGAAAAAACATCCCATTAAGGGCGTGCATGAAGTTACTTAAGATACATGCATCTCCTCATACGCAACGGGAGAAACGCCCTCCATAAGAACAAAAAAAAAGCCCACCCCAAAGGAATGAGCTTAAACCGTACCCTCGTCGAGAATCGAACTCGAATCTAAAGTTTAGGAAACTTCTATTCTATCCGTTGAACTACAAGGGCATTAAACGCGTATTTTCGCTGCAAAGGTAATGTTTTTTGCTAATAATCCAAACAAAAAACGCACCTGCATATGCTTCTGTCTAAAACATGATATTAAACATATAAATAACATTTTGTTACTTTGAATAGTATGTTCATCACCTTTTCTCGGTTTTACATCTTTCATAGCGCACTTTTAAAAGAGAAAATCAATACAAAATTACAGCTACATTCCTACATATTCTTTTTTTATTACATCGCCATAGAAAAGAGTGTAAATAGTTTGCTTTATTCACGAACATTACAGACCTTTGTCTGATAAGACTTACAGACTCGACATAATATTCAACTTATTACATAAACTTATTCAAACGAATATGGCAGAAAAAATGGAAGTTAAGGAGTTAGAAGAGGTAGTAGTACGCTTTTCGGGTGACTCCGGCGATGGAATGCAGCTGGCAGGAAATATCTTTTCCACCGTGTCGGCTACAGTCGGAAATGACATTTGTACGTTCCCAGATTATCCGGCAGACATCCGTGCCCCGCAAGGCAGTCTGACTGGCGTTTCCGGTTTTCAAGTTCACGTAGGTTCTGGCAAGGTATTCACCCCGGGTGACCTTTGCGATGTATTGGTTGCCATGAACCCTGCCGCTTTGAAAACCCAATATAAGTTTGCCAAAAAAACAGCCTGCATCATTATAGATACCGACTGCTTTAAACAAGCAGACCTTGAGAAAGCCAAATTCACAACCGATAACCCAATAGAAGAAATGGGCATCAAACAAGATGTTATTGCAGCTCCTATTACCCAAATGGTGAAAGACTGTCTGGCTGATAGCGGAATGGACAATAAAGCAATGCTGAAATGCCGCAATATGTTTGCCTTGGGATTGGTTTGCTGGCTCTTCGACCGCGACTTAAGCATTGCGGAAAACTTCCTGCGCGAGAAATTCGCCAAAAAACCAGGTGTTGCCGAAGCAAACATCAAGGTTATTCATGCCGGATATGACTACGGACACAATACACACTCGTCTGTATCATCAACCTACCGCATCGAATCGCACACCACTGTTCCGGGCAGATACATGGATATCTCCGGAAACAAGGCTACTGCCTACGGTTTCATCGCTGCTGCCGAAAAGGCCGGAATGAAACTGTTCCTGGGCTCTTACCCCATCACCCCCGCAACCGATGTGCTTCATGAATTGTCGAAACATAAATCGCTGGGTGTAACTACCATGCAATGCGAGGATGAAATCTCGGGATGTGCTTCGTCTGTAGGTGCTTCTTTTGGCGGAGCTTTGGCTGTTACTTCTACTTCGGGACCGGGTGTATGCTTGAAATCGGAAGCCATGAACCTGGCAGTCATTACCGAATTGCCTCTGGTGGTTCTGGATGTTCAGCGCGGTGGCCCTTCAACCGGACTTCCCACCAAATCGGAACAAACCGACTTGCTTCAGGCACTCTTCGGCCGAAACGGCGAATCGCCCATGCCGGTAATCGCAGCCACCTCGCCCACCAACTGTTTCGATGCAGCCTACAATGCCTGCAAGATGGCATTGGAACACATGACTCCGGTGGTACTCATGACCGATGCCTTTATTGCCAACGGCTCGGCAGCATGGCGTCTGCCCGACCTCAACGAATATCCGGCTATCAATCCGCCGTATGTAACTCCCGAAATGCGTGAAGGCTATGCTCCCTATCACCGCAATCCGGAAAACCAGGTGCGCTATTGGGCTGTGCCAGGAACCGAAGGCTTCACCCATATCCTGGGAGGTCTGGAAAAAGACAGCAATACGGGTGCCATCTCAACCGACCCCGAAAACCACAACCTCATGTGTGCACTGCGTGCCGAAAAAGTGGCCAAAATTCCAGTTCCCGACGTGCAAGTTGAAGGATGTGCCGAAGATGCTGACCTGCTGATTGTGGGCTTCGGAGGAACTTATGGACACCTCTATACCGCTATGGACGAAATGAACAAGGCCGGCAAGAAAGTAGCTCTGGCACATTTCTCTTACATCAACCCGCTGCCGAAGAACACTGCCGAAGTGCTCTGCCGCTACAAGAAAGTGGTTGTGGCCGAACAGAATCTGGGACAGTTTGCCGGATACCTGCGCATGAAGGTTGACGGATTTAACCCCTTCCAGTTCAACCAAGTGAAAGGACAGCCGTTCGTGGTAAGCGAACTTGTGAAAGCTTTCGAAGAAATATTAAACAAATAACCGCTCATCTTTTAAAGGAATAAAATCATGACTCAATATACAGCAAAAGATTTCAAGAAAGGACAACCGCGTTGGTGTCCGGGTTGCGGCGACCATTTCTTCCTGGCTTCATTGCACAAGGCAATGGCCGAAATTGGTGTCGCTCCTCACGAAACAGCAGTCATCTCGGGTATCGGTTGCTCCAGCCGTCTGCCCTATTACATGAACACCTATGCCATGCAAACCATTCACGGACGCGCTGCTGCTATTGCAACCGGATGCAAGGTGACTAACCCGAACCTCACTGTATGGCAAATCTCGGGCGACGGTGACGGACTGGCCATCGGTGGAAACCACTTTATCCATGCCGTACGCCGTAACATCGACCTGAATATGATTCTGCTCAACAATCGCATCTACGGTTTGACTAAAGGTCAGTATTCACCTACCTCACCCCGCGGATTCGTCAGCAAATCATCTCCCTATGGCACAGTGGAAGATCCCTTCCATCCAGCCGAACTCTGTTTCGGTGCACGCGGACGCTTCTTTGCCCGTTGTGTGGCTACTGATGCCGAAGGAACAGTAAGCGTACTCAAATCGGCTGCCGCCCACAAAGGCGCATCGGTAGTGGAAGTACTCCAGAACTGCGTTATCTTTAACAACGGTACACACGACTATGTGTACACCAAAGAAGGACGCGCCAAACATGCCATCTACGTAGAACACGGCAAACCATTAATCTTCGGCGAGAACCGTGAGTTCGGACTTGTTCAGGAAGGATTCGGACTGAAAGTGGTGAAGATTGGCGAAAACGGAATTACCGAAAAGGATATCCTGGTGCACGATGCACATTGCGAGGATAATACCCTGCAACTGAAACTTGCACTTATGGAAGGACCGGATTTCCCGGTAGCTCTCGGTGTAATCCGCGATGTGGCTGCTCCTACCTACGAAACCGCAGTGGCTGAACAAATTGAAGAAATTAAAGGCAAGAAACCTTATCATAACTTCAGTGAACTGCTGCTTACAAACGATACTTGGGAAGTAAAATAAAAAGTCTATCCTATCGCTATGAAGGCGTTGTTCCTAAAATCCTGGAACAACGCCTTTTTTTCTTTAAACAGAGAAACAGACATTGCCCGGACATCGCCAACGCAAACAAACGTATATAAAATAAAGTTTTTTTATTCGACAAAGAATAATATACAACTAAAAAGCTTATCTTTGTGACATAATGTGATACTTTTCAATGACTAACGAAACCTTTGCACAATTTATATTGGGAGACGAGAATGCTTTTAAAACCATTTTCAATGAATACTACCCAAGCCTTGTAGCCTTTGCCCGAAGATTCTTACCGGACGAAAGCGCACAGGATGTGGCACAAGATGCCTTTGTGCAACTGTGGAACAGACATCACGAATTTCAAAACCCCGACACATTGAAATCCTGGCTCTTTACCGCCATCAAGAACCATTGCCTTAACCTGCTGCGAAACAACGACACAGAAAAGCGATACCTTGAATCGCTTACTGAAACCGATTTTGAAGACCACATCATGGATATGGAGGTCTATATCCTGCTCTATAAAACCATCGATAACCTGCCAGACCATTACCGCACGGCCATCAGACTCTCGCTCAACGGATACTCGCTGGAAGAAATCGCCATGGAAATGAGTGTCACCATCGATGCGGTTAAAGCCTACAAAAAACGTGGCAAGGAAATGCTACGCAAAAACATGCAACAACTCTTCGGAACAACCCTGACCGTAGCTGCACTCCTCCTCCTGGGATAAAAAACATCCTCACACTAAAGCGGTTTTATCATTTCCTAATATTTTTTTAAAAAAAAACGTTTTTTGCGACACTTTTTCCTTATTAATGTGTCTTACTATAAAAAGACATTAATTATGGAACATAGAGAAGAGAAAACATACATCTCCCATCTTATTGCTAAATACCTCCGCAAGGATATCGAACCCAAGGAGCAAAATGAGCTGGACCGCTGGCGTAGCCGTTCTAGCCATAACGAGCGCATGTTCCGAAAATATACCGATGGAACATTCTTCACCACCATGCAGAAGCTCTATACCCCTGGCGAAGAACAGAAAGCATGGAAACAGGTTCGCAACAGAACAATAGCTAACATTACCCCCCCCCACAACAAAAGAAGAGTTCTGATTAACTGGACAGCCGCTGCCTGTATCCTGCTCATAGCTGGACTAGCCACATTCTTTAGCCATTCGGACGGCAAATCCGAACAGCAGCAAACCTATACCCTGGCACAGGTGCAGCCAAGAAAAAGTCAGGCAACCCTCTTCATGGCACAACCTGCAGAAAAAACTTCTGCCGAACAAACTTACACTACACTAAATGAAGACAATTGCCCGGCACCCATACAAATCCACACTGAAGAAATCTTCGGTGTGCAGTCTATGCCGGAGATTTCCCAAAGAGAAGTTTGCCGTGTAGTAGTTCCCCGAGGCGGTGAATACTGTCTGGCATTCAACGAACATTCAGAAGTTTTTCTTAATTCCGAATCGGACTTACAGATAGACCCTGAGTTCTCCAACAATCAACGCAGAGTGGCATTCAAAGGAGAAGCCTTCTTCAACATCACACAGCTTCCCGACAACAAACCATTCAGCATTGCAACCGCCATGGGAACAGTGCAGGTTGTGGGAACATCGTTCAATCTGCGCTGCCACGACGACGAGCACATGCTGCAGCTCACACTCGAATCGGGTAAGGTAAACTTCACCACCCCCACAGGAAAACAAGTGGAACTTCTTCCAGGGAAACAAATAAACTATTATCCCCAAACCGACTCGCTCATCATCGCAAGCGTAAACCCCGAACGTTTCTCGTCTTGGAGGAAAGGCATTTATGCTTTCGAACAAACATCCCTCGAGCAAATCATGAAAGACCTTTCGCGATGCTATAACGTTCCTATCGAATTTGAATCCGAAGAACTGAAAGCCATCACCTTCACCGGCGAAGTAAGATGCTATGACAGCTTCGAATCGGTTATCCAGCTCTTCGAACTTACCAAAATGGTACAATTCTGTCCGAAAACCGATAAAAGCATAGTAATAAAGAGAGAATAAATATATATCAATAACCAAGAACAAAAAGCAATGAAGAAAGAACAAAGAACAACTTCACCTGCAAACAGGAGCTTCGACATTCGCCGGAAAATGATAACCTTCGCCGGCTGTGTTATCCTGGCAGGAAACGTAGCTTTCGCACAAAATGCGCACAAGGTGACGCTTCAGTTCAAACAAGCAAAGCTTGAAAACGTACTGTCGGCCATCAAAGACCAGACCGGGCTTCGCTTTGTGTACAGTGACGAAGATGTAGCCACACTTGGCAAAGTAAGCATCGATGTAAAAAACATGGATGTGACCGAAGCGCTGAACCGCTGCCTCCAAGGCTCCGGACTGTCTGTTTCGGTGCGTGACAATACCATCGTAATCTCTCCGGCAACCAAAGGAGGGGTGGTGAAAGGAGTGGTTCTCGACTCGACCGACGAGCTCCCCATGGTGGGCGTGAATGTGGCCGTGATAAAAGGAAAAGACCAGAAACTAATTACCGGAGTTACCACTGATATGGACGGACGCTTCTCGGTGGAAGTGCCACGGGGTGCACAAATCAGAATAACATCGGTGGGATATAAAGAAATCATACTTAACCCTACTCCGGGAAAAGATTTGAACATCCGAATGGTAGAAGATACCAAGGTTATGGACGAAGTGGTAGTGAACGGATTCTTTACCCGTACCAAGCAGACTTTTACAGGTGCTGCCAAAACCTATACCTCGGAAGAGTTGTTACGCGTATCGCCCACGAACATCTTCCAGGCACTCTCTACCCTTGACCCGGGTATGACCATCACACAAAACAATGCCATGGGTTCAAACCCGAATGCCATCCCCGACCTGGTGATACGAAGCACCACCTCATTATCTACCGGAAATGAAACGGGACTCAACGCACCGCTTATCGTTATCGACGGTGTGGAATCGACCATACAGGCACTGTACGACATTGACATGCAGGACATCGAACGTGTGGACGTACTCAAGGATGCATCGGCCACCGCACTCTATGGTGAGAATGCCGCAAACGGTGTTATCATTATCGAACGTAAGCGTGTGAGTCAGTCGCCCGTACGCATCCGATATACCTTTACTCCGCAACTCAGTTTTGCCGACCTCAGCAGCTACGACCTCTGTAATGCCGCGCAGAAACTGGAACTGGAACGCCGTGCCGGACTGTACGACGAACCCGACGGCAGTCTCGACCAGGAATATTACAAAAAACTGGCACGGGTGAGCAGCGGTGTCGACACCGACTGGATTTCCAAACCGGTGCGAAACAGCTTCTCGCACGACCACTCGCTCTCGATATCGGGACGTGGTGCCGGACTGGACTACAACATCACCGGAAACTTCTCGAACACACAAGGTGTTATGAAGGATGATGCACGCGACCGCTACGGAATGAACATCTACTTGTCCTACCGTGCCATCGACAAGCTTATCCTCACCCTGCGTGCCTCACACGAACAACTCAAGGTAAAGAACTCCAAATACGGAAGCTTCGAGCAATATGTACAGGCCAACCCCTACGACAGTCCTTACGATGAAATGGGAAATTACACCAAACACCTGTCATACGAAGACATGAATAACCCGCTTTACGAAGCCTCGCTAAGCAGCTTCAACAAATCGGAAGAACGCACCCAAAGCATCTCGCTCGATGCACGCTACAACTTCAAGACCAACCTCTATGTCACCGCACAGATGGCCTACAGCACCCTACGCGGTACCAGCGATGTGTTCGTGTCGCCCGAATCAAACCAGTATGCCACCACAACCTCGCTCAATGAAAAAGGTTCCTACCAGTTAGGCAACAAAGGAAACGACTCATGGTCGGGAAAGATTGTAGGTAACTGGATTCACAGCTTCGACGACGAAGGTACCATGTTCACCCTGAACGTGGGAGGTGAAATCAAACACACCAAATCTTATGATCGCTATATGACTGCTACCGGTTTCTTGTCTGACGACCTTGCCGACATCGCCTATGCTACCAGCTATCCCAGCGGAAACTATCCCGGTGGAAGCGAAGATGTGGCAGCAACCGTGGGTGGTTTCGTGGCAGCCAACTTCATTTGGAAAAACCGCTACGTGGTGGACGGTTCTTATCGTCTGTCGGGTTCATCCAAGTTTGGTGAAGACAACCGTTACGCTCCTTTCTGGGCAGTGGGCTTAGGCTATAACCTGCACAACGAGGAGTTCATCAAGAAACTGGGTTGGGTAAACACCTTGCGTCTGCGCGGAAGCTACGGTTACACAGGTAGTGTGAAATTCGAGGCTTGGCAAGCTGTTTCTACCTATTATTATACATCAGATTATCTGCACTACACCGGCGTTGGAGCCATCCCCCGCACTATGGCAAACCCCGACCTTACCTGGCAAACCACCAAAAAGCTCAATATCGGTATCACTTCATCGTTCCTCAACGACCGTTTGAACGTGAACTTCGACTGGTATCATGAGAAAACCGTGGACATGCTTATCGACATGTCGTTACCTCCCTCATCGGGAACCACCTCGGTAAAGAACAACTTGGGAAGTCAGAAAAGCAAAGGTTTTGAGTTCTCTCTTTGGGGAAAAATCATCCAGACACGCGACTGGGAGTGGAACCTATCTGTCAACGGTTTGCACTCCGACACAGAAATCGGTCACATCTCCGATGCATTGAAACGCAAAAACGACGAAAATGCATCGAAAAATGATCAAGCTGCTCCGCGTCTGCAATTCCGCGAAGGCGAATCGCCTACAGCCATCTATGCCGTGCGCTCGGCCGGTATCGACCCCGCATCGGGAAAAGAAATCTACATCAAGAAAGACGGTACTTATACCTACAACTACGATGTCAAAGACCAGGTAAATGTGGGCGACACCAACCCTTGGCTGCAAGGTAGCTTCTCTTCCATGCTCATCTACAAACAATTCTCACTGAATGTGAACTTCTCCTACCGCTTTGGTGGCGATGTGTACAACTCTACTCGTGCCGGAAAGGTAGAAAACATAGACCCGAAGAAAAACGTAGATGTGCGTGCCTTTACCGAACGCTGGAACAAACCGGGTGATGTGGTACCTTATCTCGACATCTCGGCCACCGGTGGACAGAGCTTTGTCTATACCGACCGCTTCGTGGAAAAAGACAACGAACTGTGGCTGTCGAGCCTGAACTTCCAATATAACGTGCCCGATGAATGGGCCAAGAAGCTTGGTGCACAAAAACTCTATGTGGGCGTGGGAGCTGAAGACCTGTTCCGACTAAACTCGGTGAAATATGAACGAGGAACTTCCTATCCCTACAGCCGTAACGTGAACTTCTCACTCAGTGTAACCTTTTAATTAACAGAAAAGCAATTATGAAAATAACAACTATCATACTCAGTTGCGCCATCGCATTCTGTGCAACCTCTTGCGACAGCTTTCTGGACGTACGCCCGAAAGCCGAAAAAATAGAGAGCGACTTGTTCAAGAATGCAAAAGGCTTTGAAGATGCCATTTATGGCGTGTATGGCTCGCTTGCGCAAACATCGCTCTACGGACAGGACCTGCTGTGGGGTGTGCCCGAAATTCTGGCACAGAACCTGGAGTGCGGAAGCAGCGCCATGGAAGCACTGTCCAAATATGATTATACCGGTAACGACGAACTCAGAAGCCGGTTCACCACCATCTGGACTGCTGCCTACAAGAGCATAGGTTTTGCCAACAACATTCTGGAACAGCTCAAAGACTGGTCGCCCGAATCACTCCCGCTCTACAACCTTTACAAAGGCGAAATGCTGGGTGTGCGTGCTTACCTGCACTTCGACCTGCTCCGCCTGTTCGCCTCCATGAACATGGATGCCGAGGGTATTCCCTATGTAGCTACCTATAACGCTACCGTAAAACCTTTCTACAAGGTGGGTAAGGTGTATGAACTGATTCTGGCCGACCTTATCGAAGCCGAAAAGGCACTGCTCGAAGAAGAAAATGCCATCGTTTATCCGAGAAACAACAGCCGGTACAACAAGTTCCAGAACTACCGCGAAACACACTTCAACCTCTATGCCGTGCGCGCTCTGATGGCACGTGTATACTGGATGAAAGGCGATATGGCCAATGCTGCCAAATATGCTACCAACGTGATTGAAAGCAAGAAGTTCCCATTGGTAAACGAATCGGAAGTGAAAGACTTCCTGGCCGGTGTAATCTCGCCCAAGGAAACCATCTTCGGCGTATATGCACCCAAATATGTGGAGACCTGCGAAAGCCTGCTGCTCAACACCATGTCCTATGTAAGTTTCAACCCTTACTATGACGGCACCGGCTCTACCCACCTCCTGCCCTACGACAAACTGTTCAACCTGGATGTGGAAGGAACCTCACAAGACTACCGCCGTACCCACTTCCGCACCTCCGGAGGTATGGCAATGTGCCTCAAACTAGTGGACTATTACACCATCGAGGAAAGCAGCGCTCCCGAAGAACGGAAAAACCTGATTGCCGGTGTTAGTCTGATGCGCATTTCGGAAATGTACCTTATCGCTGCCGAAGCCTTGCTGCAAACCAACTACGACCTGGCTTTCGACTACTTTAACCAGGAAATCACCTCGCGCGGACTGACTCCCTTGCGCAGCGACCAGACTCTGACCCTGGACCGTATCTATAATGAATATCACAAAGAACTCTATTGTGAAGGACAGATGTGGTACAACATGAAACGACTGAACAAAGACATCGTTTCGAACGCCGAAACCAAAACCATACCGGGCAGCGACAAGGTTTACGTTATTCCTATTCCGGAAGAAGAGTATGAATACAGAGATTAACTTAAAAACTGAAACTCATGAATATATTCTATAAATGCGCCTGCTGCGTGATGATGACCGGAAGCCTTCTGGCATGCAGCGAAGAAGATTACAAGGTGTATGACACAAACCAGAAAGATGCCGTCTTCTTTGAATACATCGACGAAAAAGAAGAAGTGGCCACATCGGTCAACTACCAATTTAACTACAACATTGCCAGCGAATATACCATTGAGGTGCCCGTGCGCCTGATGGGTATGCCTGCCGACCGCGAACGGAAATTCACGGTGCAGCCCGTTGCCGACAAAACCGACATGGTGGAAAACACACACTATGTGGTGGAAGAGTGTGTGCTCCCCGCCAACGAAGTGGAAACAACCATGCGCGTAAAACTGCTGCGCGACAAGGACCCGCAGCTTCAAGTAAAAGAGTTCAATCTTACTTTGAGCATCGTAGAAAGCGAAGACCTGCGCCCCGTGGGACAGAAGGAGTTCAGCATCTGCTACTCCGACATACGGCCCACCGAACGCCCCTCATGGTGGTACACATATTCACCATTGCCTGTCTACTCGTTCGAAGCCGCACAGATGTTCTTCGACTACTACTACCGGTTGGCTCCCGAAGCAAACCTCGAAGTGTTCAATGAAATAGAAGAAAGATATGGTGAGTACTTTAAAAATGCCACAAATATGCAAGGTCCGTTCGCTATGTACGACAAATTCCTTATCAAGTACGTGCTCATGCCCATGTATGCCGACCATGCGGACGACTTCGAATGGCAAGACACACCGTCACTCTAATTATAACGCTTAAATATTTATGCTTATGAAACTGAAACTATATACAGCCATATGCACCGCCCTGCTGGTCGGATTCACTTCGTGCATCGACGACGAAAGCGGAGAAGGCGGCCGGATTCTTCCCGAACTTTCCATCCCGGGAAGTAATGCCGAAAACATGCCCATAAAGAATTTTAACCTAGGTACAGAGTGTGTTATCGACCCGCAAATTCAATATAACGGCGACAAGAACCAACTGTCTTACACCTGGAGCATGGGCCGTTATGTGAACAATGTCAAGGAAGAACTGACCGAAATCAGTAAAGAGCCGGTGCTACGCTACCTGTTCAAGGAAGGCGGAAGCTACTATGTGCACCTGAATGTGACCGACGGCAAAGTGGGACAGGTAATAGACTACCAGGTGAACATCAACCGTACTTTCGAAGAGGGATTCATCCTCACCTCGAACGACGAATCGCAAAAAGGAAACATTGCCTTTGTGAAAACCATGACTCCCGAAGAGATTGAAGCCGGAATACCGCAAGTGTACATGGAGCACTGCATCACCACCATGAACCCGGAGGTGAACATGACCACGGCCGTCAATGCCTCGCTGGTGACTACCACCTGGCCCAAGACGCTGACCCGCCTCACCATCTCGACCGACAAATGCTGTTTCTTCCTCAATCCGAACACTTTCACCGTGCTCACCCAGCTGAACTACGAAGATATATTCCCGGGATTCAATGCTACCTCCTACATCTCCAGTTCAGCACCCGGTCCATATGCCTATGATTCAAAAATGGGCAAGTTCGTGCACCTGGATTTGACCTACATGTTCCCCTACGAATATAAATACTTTAAAGACGCTCCGGCTGTGGACGACATCTACATGTCGGTTACCTACAGTAATTGGGGCACACTCGGCCAGGATCCCTTCTTCGTGAGACACGACCCAGCCATGGTGGCACTCTACACGCAAGGCGGTTACTTCGTAACCTCCAAGGACATGCAGAAAAAGGACATTCTGGAAGGAAAGGAAGTGGTAAGTGCATTCTTCTCGGGCGAAACAAACCCCACCACCTATGGACTGGACCGTTTTGTCATCACACGCTCCAAGAACGATGCAAACAAGGTACAGTTCTACCAATTGTCTGAATACGCTCCTTATGGCAATCCCGACGAAGCTTACATGGAGGTAGTTAAACAACAGGAGCTCACCCTTACCGACGATATGGCCATGCCTGTGCGCGGCACACGTTTCATGCAGTCGCCCACCTATAAGCGTTACTTCTATGCCCTGGGTAGCAAAGTATATGTATTCCTCAACGAATCGAACTTTACCTTCCCCAAGAAGTCACAACCGAGCATCTCGTTCCCCGACAACGAGGAAGTGACCTACCTTGATGTAAATACCGAAACCGAGAAACTGTATGTGGCTACCTACAACACCACTACCAAGCGAGGTAACCTGTATATCTTCAACACCGCCGATGTGCGTGCCGACAACACCACTTCGCCCGAACCCAAAACTAAACACATAGGCTGTGCCGACCGAATTACTAATATTCTCTATAAAAAGAGTATTTAAAAACAAAAGGTAAGCGAATTTGCCTATATTTGCCACCATTATAAACCCGAGGGCGTGTTTTGTGAATCAAAACATGCCCTCTTTTACCTCAATACGAAAATGAAAAAACTTTTTTTATTAGCTGCGCTGTGCTGCACTATGCAAACTCATGCACAAAACATCCGCATCGAAGGAACCTGCAATGATAGCATATTCGAAAGTATGGATCTTTATGCTAATGCTATGGAAAGAAACCGCACGAAGCAAGCTGTCAAACTGGAAAAAAACGGCCATCAGTTCGGTGGAGAAATTCCTGTAGCCTCGGATGGCTTTTACAATCTTTACGGCTCAAGCCACGTTTTACCCATATACCTGCCCGATGCATCGAAAACACAACCTATACAACTGGTATTCAAAGATAACTGTCCTACTGTGATGAATCTGGGAAACAACAACCAGGCACTCTCTGAGTTCAACCAATTCACCTACAAAATCGGACGCGACTTCTGGACTAACTGTAAAAGCATGTCGCAGGAACAAATTATCGCATCACTGAAAAGCTGCCAAACCACAGCCGACTCTCTTGCTGCATGCCATAACTGTACCGAGCCGGTGAAAAAATTCCTCCATGTCTGGGCCTATACCACAGCCATGAACCTATATGATAATGTGCCTTATGCTTTGGGGGTAAAAAGAAACGAAGTCCCATCCAACATAGCCCAGGCATTGCCGGCCCCAGAAACAGTGCTCGACACTCCCATGGCCGGCTACTTCAGCTCTACCTATATCCAGATTCTGAAATCCATGCCCAAAGGTTCTCTGGCACAGCAGCTCGAAACGCTCTACAACCGTTACCAATGTGAACAGGTGCGCAACTACGTAGCCGGCATGATAGCCGAATCATTTATCAGCAGCTTTAAATACGACGTGAACTATGAAGCCGGACTTGCAGACCTCACGGCAGCCATACAGAAATACGGACTGAACAAGAATCTGATTAATCAGTTCAAAATGCGCAAAGCATCTGTAAAAGGCAGTGACTTCCCAAGTGGAATTAACCTGGTGGATGCCAACGGAAACAAAGTAGACTTCGCCTCGTTCAAGGGCTCGTATGTATATATTGACATGTGGGCATCTTGGTGTGCCCCCTGCTGTGCAGAAGTTCCTCACCTGCAAAAGCTTGAGAAAGAATTACAAAACAAGGATGTGAAATTCGTTTCAATCTCCATTGATAAGAGCGCACCGGCATGGAAAGCCAAAATGAAAGCTCTGAACATGCACGGAACTCAACTTCACAATCAAGACAATGGTCTGGCCGAAGCACTGAATGTGCGTGGCATTCCTTTCTTTATCATCTACGACAAAGAGGGCAAACTCTACATGTACAATGCACCGCGCCCCAGCAATCCGGCACTGAAAAAAATACTTGATGAACTGCATTGATACACGTTTCCTCACCGAGAAGTGTCTGCATGCCCTTAAGAGAAAAGACACACGCCCTTAAGGGAAAGTGTTTTTCCCATTAAGGGCATGCATCCGTTTTGCGGAGAGGCTTATAACCACCTGTAAACCAAGATGTACCAATTCTATCCCCTCCCGATGAGTTATATACATAAAGCGAAGCGCCTAGCCGTGAAAATTAAAAATATAGATTTTCACGGCTAGGCGCTTCGCTTTTCCGCATCCTTGCGGTCAGAACCGGTCATTTCTCGCCAAAAGCCAGGTCGCCAGCATCTCCCAATCCAGGCACGATGTAGCAATGCTCATTCAACTCAGGATCTACGGCTGCACACCACAGCGTAGTTTTATCAGCCGGCAAAGTGCGCTTGATGTATTCCACAGCCTGACGTGTGGCCAGAATGCAACACACATGAATCGCGGCCGGTTCTCCACGTGTCAACATTGCTCTGTAGCTCAATTCCATCGACGAACCGGTGGCCAGCATGGGGTCGACCAGCAGCAATGTTTTTCCGGTAATCTCCGGTGAAGCAATGTATTCGATATTCACATCAAAATGTTCCTCATCGGTATATTTTCTATAAGCCGAAACGAATGCATTCTCGGCCCCATCAAAATAGTTCAGGAAGCCTTGGTGAAAAGGAAGCCCGGCCCGCAAGATAGTGGCCAACACTACCGGACTATCGGGCACATTCACTTCGGCCACTCCCAACGGAGTCTGCACCTTTCGTGTGGTGTAATGCAAAACCCGGCTTAATTCATAGGCCATAACCTCGCCTATACGTTCAATGTTGCGGCGGAAGCGGATGCGGTCACCCTGCACATTCACATCGCGCAATTCGGCCACGAACTGATTCAACACCGTATTCGACTGGTTAAAATCAATAACTTTCATAAATAATAGGTTTGGATTCTTTGTTATTGGCTGCAAATAAACAAAATAAACGCCACAAATGCAATGCGTAGCTGACAATACTGTTACACAAGTATAAATATTTGCGCATTAAAGAAATTTTTCTCTAATATATTTTCCATACATGAAAGTTTCTGCTAATTTTGCACGCGATAAACAAGGCGGAATGAGTCGGTATTTCAGAACGAAACAATCGCCTTTCGAAAGGAAAGAGACTAAAAACTTAATTTATTATATCACAACTAAAAATCAACAACAATGGCAAATTTGGATTTAAGCAAGTACGGCATTGTGGATGTGAAAGAAATCCTTCACAACCCGTCTTACGATGTATTGTTCGCAGAAGAGACCAAAGAAGGTCTGGAAGGCTATGAAAAAGGTCAGGTAACCGAGCTGGGTGCTGTAAACGTAATGACCGGAATCTACACCGGACGTTCTCCTAAAGATAAATTCTTCGTAATGAACGAAGCCAGCA
>Cinder_p2__coassemble_1192_pt1 | contig 61664 bp, 37 predicted proteins | sample Cinder_p2__metabat2_low_PE_026 | metagenome-assembled genome bin Cinder_p2
CATTTTGAAGCCTATAAAATCATTGATTCATAACTGATTATGTAGAACTTTGTAGTTCTATTGTTTAACTTTTAATTTCTCGGTAAAATTTACCGAAGTATTGGACTAACAAACTTATATAGTAAAATTTTGTGAATGCAAATAGATTCTGTATTTTTGTAATATTCACATTGTTGTTCTCTTTCATATTTATAGACTATGAGTAATTTTTTTTCAAACCTCGTAAAGGGATTCATTATAATGAAGGTCTTGTGAATAGCATAAAAATAATGGTTCTTGGAGCAAGTCACTATTGCAAATATAATGAAGAATCCGATAAATTTAACTGCCCTAATTGGGCCGATTGTACATCTTTGGAGAATCGTGATAGTTCTAAATACAATACATGTTGCCCTTGGAATCAAAAATTATTAAAAGAAGGTATAATAAAGGAGATTGTAAAGTTAGAAGATTCTACAATCTTTGAAGTGGAAAATTTTTTAGATGGTGATTCAGATTATCCAGCTTACATCAACTTCACAAATTTCATGCTGGATTACATAGGGAATAATAATCCTTCAGACTTCTGGAATCATGTATTGTTTTATAATTATGTACAGTTTTTCTCTCCAACTGAAGAAACACCAGAGTTAACCAAAAAAGATAAACAATTTTTTACGCCCTGCTTGATGTTTTAGATGAATATTCACCTAATTTAATAATTGTATGGGGAACAAAGGTTACAAAGCATTTCAACAGAAACTATATTAAGAAAATAGAAGGAATAGATATCGAATGGAGAAAGAATTGTGAAAACTATATTTTTGATTTAACATATAAAAGACGGCATTATACCTTTATAAACCCTTATCATCCATGCAATCATAAGAAATGGTGGAGTAATAATATAGATAAATTCAGAGAAGAATTAAAGAAGGTTCTACCTCTAAATAGTTAGAGTGTATTTAGCAATTGTGTATGTCTGATTTTGGAAGAGCGGTTAGTTTGTTTGTCTCATTCATCCCTCTAATCGTCTTTGACCGCCTCAGATAGCGTAGTTTGTTTGTCTAAATAACAATTTAATTTAGACAACTGATTGAAAATAAGGATATCCCAATCTCTTCAACGAGGAGGTAATCCTAAATGGCCGATTACCAGGCAACGTTTCCTCCTGACTACTACATGCTCCTAAACTACACACGCTGAGCCCTAGTCCAAGCCAAACACACTTGATTGCTTTTCTTCTCATTATACCTTGATTAATATTGAATTCAAGCTGCAAAAATAAACATATCCTTTAAATAGCACGTTGCATCGCCGGGAAATATGCTTTCAGGCTTCTCGGTTGTCTCTTTACTAGTAGAATTTTCCATCCTTAAAGAATACTTGATTTGTCACCAATCTAAATTTCATCGATACTTTGATTTCACAAATTCTATCTTGTCATACTAACTCTTCTAAACAGTCAAAACTACAGTTGAGATTCAGGGTTCTTTGAATTCTCTTGCATAACGAAAAGCTCTGATTAAGAAATTATTTTACAACACAAAGAGCGCACAGAAAAAGAGGAAAAAACGCTTCTTTTCTTTCGTTCACCTTTCGTTCACCTTTCGTTCATTTTCGTTCACTCCCGGTTCACCTCTGGTTCTTTAATGTTAAAAATTTAACAGAAAAATCAAGAATTTCGATTAGGCCGACCTAAGAACTGTGTTTCTTAGGTGATAAGAACTGCAGTTCTTACCTCCTAAGAAATACCATTCATTGCTCCTAACAACTGCAGTTCTTAGGATGCCATAAATACAGTTCTTTTATTGATTAAAATAGTTTACATAAAGCCAATAAAACATTGTAGGCATGGAAAAAATTTCTATTCCCATGCCTACAATATAAAAAACGATTAATTACAACACACGTGATTTATAAAACATATTGTGCCAATACCTTTTGCACCTCTATAATATTCGAACCTCTGCCAAAATTCTGTTCAAGAGGTTGTTCGCATCCTTTTATCCATATCTTCAACTCCGCATCTGTATCAAAAGTACCGGCTGTTTCTATAGAAAAATGTTCTACAGAACGATAAGGAATGGAGTGATACTCTCTTTTTTTTCCCGTTACCCCCTGAATGTCTTGAACAATCAAACGTTTATTTGTAAACACCCATTTGTCTCTTATCAACTTATAGGCTTTTTCTATTCTTTCTCCATCACAAAGCAACGCCTCATATTCTTTTTGCAACTCTCTCGAATCCATTTCGGAAACGTTTCCGAAAATCGTGTTCATTATTCCCATGGCTATTATATATTTAAGTTCAACATATCATCAAAATCCGATATGCACGAAATCAGGCTTTCTTCTTTTCGAGTTCCTGTAAACTTTCCATTTTCTTTGTTTCCAGGAACTCATAAATACCGCACAGATGCTCGCGCACACGCTGGTGTCCGAACTCATAAACCTTGGTCACCAGTCCATCGAGGAAATCTCGATCATGCGAAACAACAATCAGTGTTCCATCAAAATCCATCAAGGCCTGTTTCAAGATATCTTTTGTCTTCATGTCCAGATGATTAGTTGGCTCATCCAAAATAAGCAAATTTACAGGTTCCAGCAAAAGTTTAATCATAGCCAGACGAGTACGTTCTCCTCCCGATAACACTTTCACTTTCTTAGTACTTTCTTCACCTCCAAACATAAACGCTCCAAGCAAATCGCGTATTTTATTACGAATTTCGCCTTTAGCAACATCATCTATTGTTTGAAATACCGTAAGGTTCTCATCAAGTAAAGAAGCCTGATTCTGTGCAAAGTAACCTATCTGTACATTATGCCCTAAAGTCAAAGTTCCTTCATGTTCTATTTCATTCATGATGCACTTTACCAAAGTAGACTTTCCCTCACCGTTTCGACCTACGAAAGCCACCTTATCTCCACGCTCTATAGTCAGCGATGCATTACGAAACACTACATGGTCACCATAAGTCTTTCCTACTCCCTCCATAATTACCGGATAGCTTCCACTGCGAGGCGAAGGTGGAAATTTCAAGCGCAATGCCGAAGTATCTTCTTCGTCCACCTCTACCAGTTCAAGCTTTTCGAGCATCTTCACCCGGCTTTGTACTTGAAGGGTTTTACTGTATGTACCTTTAAAGCGTTCTATAAAGTCCTTGGTTTCCTGAATCATCTTCTGCTGCTCCTCATACTGCTTCATTTGCTGTTCCCGGCGTTCTTTCCTCAACTGCAGATACTGCGAATAGTTCACCTTGTAATCATAAATACGTCCCATAGTTACCTCGATGGTACGAGTTGTTATGTTATCCACAAACTTACGGTCGTGACTAATTACAATAACAGCCTTTCCGCTGGCAATAAGAAAATCTTCAAGCCACTGAATAGATTCTATGTCAAGGTGATTGGTTGGCTCATCAAGCAATAACACATCGGGATTTTGTAACAACAATTTAGCCAATTCGATGCGCATACGCCATCCGCCACTAAAATCACACGTCGGACGGTTGAAATCTTCACGTTCAAAGCCCAATCCAAGTAACGTTTTCTCCACATCTTCCTCAAAGTGGGTTAAATCAATCGCATAGAACTTCTCACTCATGGAAGCCACCTTTTCAATGAGCTCCATATACGATTCACTTTCATAATCAGTCCGTTCAGCCAATTCTTTATTCATCCAATCTATCTCGGCTTCCATTTCATGCAAATGAGCAAAAGCCTGCGAAGCTTCCTCAAACACAGTACGTCCATCCTCAGTCATCAAATGTTGAGGCAAATAGGCCACCACACAATCTTTAGGAACAGAAACTTTTCCACGAGTGGGCTGACGCACTCCGGCTAGAATTTTCAATAAAGTACTTTTTCCTGCTCCATTCTTACCCATCAAGGCAATGCGGTCTTTTTCGTTAATCTGAAAACTAATATCGCTAAAAAGGGTGGTACCGCCAAACTCTACGGCTATGCCATCTACTGAAATCATATATTCTGCTAGTTTTTAATATTATGAGTGTGCAAAGTTAAGCATTATCGAGCTTTTACGAAAAACTATTTTACCTTTTGTCCAACAGGCCAAGAATAAAAGCTTTAACATCTTTACATTCACATTGAAGCATACAACAAAGCGAAGAATCGTTCTATTAAGAACAGACTCTTCGCTTTATCATAATTATATACAGAGATTCTTACTAAGCTGCCAACAATAAGATGAGTAGCTGGGCTGTAAATATACGAAGGAACATAGCCAACGGATAAACTGTAGAATATCCCACTGATGGAGCATCGTTGTTCGATGACTGGTTAGCATATGCCAATGCAGGAGGGTCGGTATTACTACCGGCAATAAGACCCATCAATGTGAAATAGTTTATCTTAAATCTCCAACGGGCCACTACACCCATAATCAATAGAGGGATAACTGTAATAAGGAATCCACAGCCCACATAGAGCAATCCATCACCCTCGACTACTGTCTGCACGAAGTTTGCTCCGGCCTTAATTCCCACACTTGCCAAAAAGAGTACCAAACCTATTTCCCGCAGCATCAAATTGGCACTCATCGTAGTGTATGTTACCAGCTTGAATTTATAACCAAAACGACCGATAAGAATAGCAATAATCAACGGTCCGCCAGCCAGACCAAGCTTCAGCGGAGTAGGCATTCCCGGAATAGCCACAGGCAAACTACCGAAAAGTATTCCCACAAAGATTCCAATAAATATGGTTACAATATTGGGATGATCCAAACGCTTCAACTGATTTCCCAATACACCGGCCACACGCTCCACTGCATCCTCGGGACCAACCACCATCACACGGTCGCCCACTTGCAGGGTAAGGTTACGTGCCGCAAACAAGTCCATGCCCGAACGGTTCACACGGGTCACATTCACACCGTACATCGTATTGAAATGAAGTTCTCCCAAAGTCTTTCCATTGATTTTGGGCTGTGTAACCAAAATACGGCGCGAAACCATCGGAGTGTCCTGTTTCTCCCAGTTCACTTCAATCTTAGGACCAATGAAAGCAATAATAGCCTCGGCATCATCTTCCGCGCAAACAATAAATAATTGATCTCCCATTTGGAACACCGTATCGGCTGTAGGAATAGACACATGACCATTCTGCAAAATACGTGTGCACACAAAATCACGTCCCAGGAATGCACTTACCTGCGAAAGTGTCTTTCCACTCAAGGCCTCATTATGCATCAGCAAGTGCATCATGTAGGGCTTTACATGTGGATTACCTTCTTCATCTTGACGAATCTGTTCTTCCTCTTTCTGCAAATTTACTCTACAAATGTAACGCAATACAATGGTAGAAGCGATGATTCCGATAACACCTAACGGATAAGCACATGCATAACCCATGGCTATTTGCGGACCGGTATATCCCAACTCGCCCAGAGCTTCATTGGCAGCACCAAGACCCGGAGTATTGGTAACGGCACCACAAAGAATACCCACCATCATAGCCATGTCGATACGTCCGTTCAACCCATAATACAGAGCCAAAGCCACTACGATGTTCAAGGTAACAATACCCATAGCGACAAGGTTCATAGACACACCTCCTTTTTTGAAAGAGGAGAAAAAAGACGGACCAACCTGCAAGCCGATACAGAAAACAAACAGAATCAGTCCGAAATCCTGAATAAAATTCAGAATAGACGTGTTCCCCGTAAAGCCAAAATGCCCTGCCACAATACCAGCAAAGAGCACAAAGGTCACTCCTAGAGAAATCCCAAAAATCTTAATCTTTCCAAGCAATACGCCTGCTGCTATCACAAAGGCGTAAAGCAGCACGATATGTGCAATGGAATTAGGATCAAGAAATAACGTTTGTAACCAACTCATGATATTAAAAGATATTATTTCATTAAAATTTTCGCCAAAAATAGCCATTTAAGCCCATTGCCCCCAAACGTTTTGCCGAATTTTTCCTAACACAAGTCAAAATGTAAGCAAAAAAGGTCACAGACCCTAGAAAAAAAGAGAAAAAAACTTGTTTATAGTAGGGAATCATTATATTTGCAACATTTAGACACTTATTTTATAATCTTAATTAGATAAACTATGGCAGATAGCAAAGAGAAACTCTTTTCAGATTTTGCTCCGGTTTCTACCCAGGAATGGCTGGACAAGATTACAGTTGACCTTAAAGGCGCTGACTTTGAAAAGAAACTCGTTTGGAAAACAAACGAAGGTTTTAAGGTGAAACCCTTCTATCGCAAAGAAGATTTAGAAGGTTTAAAAACCACAAATGCACTACCTGGTACATTCCCTTATCTACGTGGTACCAAGAAAAATGACAACACATGGTATATCCGTCAGGATATCGCTGTTGAAGATGCAAAAGCTGCAAATGAAAAAGCACTCGACATTCTCCAAAGAGGCATAGATTCTTTGTGTTTCAGAATCAAAGCCGAAGACTTGAATTCCGATTATATAGAAACTCTGCTGAAAGACATCTGTCCGGAATGTATCGAACTGAACTTCACTACCTGCCTGCGGCATACATTAGAATTGGCCAAACTCCTTGTAGCCTACTTCCAGAATAAAGGTTATGACCTTGACAAACTGAAAGGTTCCATCAACTACGACCCGATGGAAAAGATGATGACTAAAGGAAAAGACTTCAGCGAATTTGCCCCTACTGCAAAAGCTCTTATTGAAGTGATGGCCGTACTGCCAAACTACCGTTGCATAGGAGTTAATGCACTTGCCTTGAACAATGCCGGTGCCTACATTGCACAGGAGCTGGGATACGCATTGGCATGGGGTAACGAATATCTGGCCAAACTAACCGAAATTGGTGTCAATATTGATGCTGCAGCCAACAAAATAAAATTTAACTTCGGCATCAGCTCCAACTATTTCCTCGAAATTGCAAAATTCCGTGCAGCACGCATGTTGTGGGCCAACATTGTAAAACAGTATGAACCAACTTGCGACTGTGCGTGTAAAATGCTTGCTCATGCTGAAACTTCCACATTCAACCTTACTCTCTTTGATGCACATGTAAATCTGCTCCGCACACAAACCGAAAGTATGAGTGCAGCACTGGCTGGTGTAAATTCTATCACCGTAACTCCGTTTGACAAAGCCTATGAAACTCCGAACGAATTCTCTGAACGCATCGCACGAAACCAACAATTGCTGTTGAAAGAAGAATGCCACTTCGATAAAGTTGTAGACCCGGCTGCCGGTTCCTACTACATCGAAAACCTCACGGCTTCTATCGCGCAGCAAGCTTGGAATCTTTTCCTTAAAATTGAAGAAGAAGGTGGATTCCTGGAAGCTATTAAAGCCGGACGTGTACAAAACGACATTAATGAAAGCGGAAAAGCACGACACATTGCAGTATCCAAACGTAAAGAAATTCTTCTAGGAACCAACCAATATCCTAACTTCAATGAAAAGGCAGGAGAAAAATGCCCAACAAACACTGGTGCATGTTGCCATGACAACAACTGCGAACAGCCGTTTGCCACTCTGAATAACGAACGTGCAGCCAGCGAATTTGAAGCTCTCCGCCTACAAACAGAACGTTCAGGAAAACGCCCGAAAGCATTCATGCTCACTATCGGAAACTTAGCCATGCGCCAAGCACGTGCACAATTCTCTTGCAACTTCTTGGCTTGTGCTGGCTATGAAGTCATCGACAATCTTGGATTCAAAACGGTAGAAGAGGGTGTGGAAGCAGCCATGCAGGCCAAAGCCGATATCGTGGTCATCTGTTCCAGCGATGACGAATATGCAGAATATGCCATTCCGGCATTCCAAGCATTGAACGGACGTGCCTTGTTCGTTGTTGCCGGAGCACCTGCCTGCACAGACGACTTAAAAGCAGCCGGTATCGAAAACTTCATCCACGTTCGTGTGAATGTGCTGGATACACTGAAAGAATATAATGAGAAGTTGGGAATTAAATAAAGAAGATTCATTATGAGAAAAGATTTCAAAAACATCGATATATATGCCGGTTTCCAACCACAAAATGGCATGGAATGGCAAAAGGCAAACGGAATCGAGGCTAATTGGAAAACACCCGAGCACATCGAAGTGAAACCTGTTTATACGAAAGAAGACCTCGAAGGAATGGAGCATCTTGATTTCGTTGCCGGTATTCCTCCTTATCTGCGGGGCCCCTACTCTATGATGTATACATTCCGCCCATGGACTATCCGTCAATATGCCGGATTCTCTACAGCCGAAGAATCAAATGCTTTCTACCGCCGTAACCTTGCCTCGGGCCAAAAAGGTTTGTCGGTAGCTTTCGACCTCCCTACACATAGAGGATATGACCCCAACAACGAACGTGTTGTGGGTGATGTGGGTAAAGCCGGAGTTTCTATCTGCTCACTTGAGAATATGAAAGTCTTGTTTAACGGTATCCCCTTAAACAAAATGTCGGTTTCCATGACGATGAACGGAGCCGTACTCCCCATCATGGCATTCTACATCAATGCCGGACTGGAACAAGGTGCTAAACTGGAAGAAATGGCCGGAACCATACAAAATGATATCCTGAAAGAATTCATGGTGAGAAATACCTATATTTATCCACCTGCATTCTCTATGAAAATCATTTCGGATATCTTTGAATATACTTCACAGAAGATGCCTAAGTTCAATTCCATCTCTATCTCAGGCTACCACATGCAGGAAGCCGGAGCCACTGCTGATATTGAACTAGCCTATACTTTGGCCGACGGACTTGAATACCTGCGCGCCGGTGTAGCTGCCGGTATTGACATTGATGCTTTTGCACCGCGTTTGTCTTTCTTCTGGGCCATCGGAATGAACCACTTTATGGAAATAGCCAAGATGCGTGCCGCACGTATGCTATGGGCAAAAATCGTGAAACAATTCAACCCGAAAAACCCGAAATCACTGGCTCTGCGCACCCACTCACAAACATCGGGATGGTCGCTCACCGAACAAGACCCGTTCAACAACGTGGGACGTACCTGTATCGAAGCGATGGCTGCTGCACTTGGACACACCCAATCGCTGCATACCAACGCTTTAGACGAGGCTATCGCACTACCTACCGACTTTTCGGCACGTATTGCCCGCAATACACAAATCTACATACAAGAGGAAACTAATATCTGCAAGAATGTAGACCCATGGGGAGGTTCTTATTACGTAGAAGCCTTGACCAACGAATTGGCACACAAAGCTTGGGAGCATATCCAGGAAATTGAAAAATTGGGCGGTATGGCAAAAGCTATTGAAACCGGTATTCCCAAGATGCGTATCGAAGAAGCGGCTGCACGTACACAAGCACGAATCGACTCGGGTAATCAAACCATCGTAGGTGTAAACAAGTATCGTTTGGATAAGGAAGCTCCTATCGATATACTTGAAATTGACAACACTGCTGTACGCATGGAACAAATAGAAAACCTGCGCATATTGAAAGAAGGACGCAACCAAGCCGATGTGGATAAGGCTCTTGATGCCATTACCGAATGTGTAAAAACCGGTAAAGGAAACTTGCTCGAACTGGCTGTTGAAGCAGCACGCGTTCGTGCCACATTGGGTGAAATATCCTTTGCATGCGAGAAAATTGTAGGACGTTATAAAGCTATTATCAGAACCATATCAGGCGTGTATTCATCAGAAAGTAAAAAAGACAGTGATTTTGCAACAGCTTGCGAACTCACAGAAAAATTCGCGAAAGAAGAGGGACGCCGTCCGCGTATCATGATTGCCAAGATGGGTCAGGACGGTCACGACCGTGGTGCCAAAGTTGTAGCAACCGGCTATGCCGACTGCGGATTTGATGTGGATATGGGACCGCTTTTCCAGACTCCTGCCGAAGCTGCACGCGATGCCGTAGAAAACGATGTTCATGTACTGGGAGTATCGTCACTTGCGGCCGGACACAAAACATTGGTACCGCAAGTTATCGAAGAGCTTAAGAAACTAGGACGTGAAGATATTCTCGTAATTGCTGGAGGTGTTATCCCTGCACAAGACTACGATTTCCTTTATAAAGCCGGTGTTTCAGCTATCTTCGGACCGGGAACTTCGGTTGCCAAAGCTGCTTGCCAGATTATGGAGCTGCTCTTGGGTGAAGAATAACAATCTGTTTTGAATGGCCTATAAACTTAATAGGCCTCATATGTAATAAAAAGCTTTCGGAATTGTCTTTCGAAAGCTTTTTTATTTTCTGCTTTCCCCACTCCACCCTAAAAAAGGACATTTCTTTGCAGCCCAATCCAACCACCCATATTCCACTATTCCCGAGATACGTAATACGAACCATCACATGAAAAACAAACAGCACACAGCAAAACCCTGAAGACACCGATTATAACATTAAACAACTTCCGGCACGGCTCTCTGCAAGAAAAGCACTATATTTGCACTTCATACGAAACAAAATATAAAGTCTGAAACGAATGATAGTTTGCATAGCCGAAAAACCGAGCGTGGCTAAAGACATTGCCGATATTCTGGGAGCGCGTACACGCCACGAAGGATATCTGGAAGGAAACGGATACCAGGTAACCTGGACTTTTGGCCACCTCTGCACGCTGAAAGAACCACATGAATATACCCCTGCATGGAAAAGCTGGAGCTTGGGCAGCCTGCCTATGATTCCACCCCGATTTGGCATCAAACTGATAGCCGACCCGGGCATCGAAAAGCAGTTCAAAATAATAGAACAGCTAATGCAACAGGCCGATGGTATAATCAATTGCGGTGATGCCGGACAAGAAGGTGAACTTATCCAACGATGGGTTATGCAAAAAGCCGGAGCCAAATGTCCGGTGAAACGTCTGTGGATTTCTTCGCTTACCGAAGAATCCATACGCGAAGGATTTGCGCATTTAAAAGACGAAAAAGAATTCCAGCCTCTTTATGAAGCCGGACTATCACGTGCCATAGGCGACTGGGTGCTGGGTATGAATGCTACACGCCTTTATACCCTGAAATACGGACAAAACAAGCAAGTGCTTTCCATCGGGCGCGTTCAAACTCCTACCCTGGCACTTATCGTAAACCGGCAATTGGATATAGATCATTTCATACCTAAACAATATTGGGAACTGAAAACCACTTATCGAAATACTGTATTCTCGGCCATATTGCGTAAAAGCGATGAAGAATTGGCCGAAGAAGAAGCACAAGAAAAAGAAAACCCACAAGTTAAAAAAAGAACAAAGAAAGATGATGCCAACCGAGGTATTCCTCCTATTATGGATAAGGAAACCGGAATGGCATTGCTTGAACGTATTAAAGACAAACCCTTCAACGTAACTGAAGTTGGAAAGAAAAACGGTACAGAAGCTCCGCCACGACTGTTCGACTTAACCTCGCTGCAAGTGGAATGCAACAAAAAATATGCATTCTCGGCAGACGAAACTCTACGCCTCATCCAATCCTTATATGAAAAAAAGATAACTACCTATCCACGTGTAGACACAACTTTCCTCAGTGACGATATCTACCCCAAGTGTCCGAACATTCTGAAAGGGCTTACTGACTATTCGCAGTTCATTGCCCCTCTGGAAGGAAAAACTCTGAACAAATCGAAAAAGGTATTCGACAATTCTAAAGTGACTGACCACCATGCTATCATTCCTACCGGAGTGCCTCCTACCAATCTGTCCGACATGGAACGCCGTGTATTTGACCTCGTAGCACGCCGTTTCATTGCCGTGTTCTATCCCGATTGCAAGTTCTCCACCACTACTGTATTTGGAGAAACCGACGGCATAGAATTCAAAGTAACAGGAAAACAAATTTTAGACCAGGGATGGCGTGTACTGTTCAACAAAGACAACAATAATCTAAACGAAGACAACGAAAAAGGAACTGACGATGAACGCACACTTCCGGCTTTCACAAAAGGGGAAAGCGGTCCACACCTTCCCGAGCTGAACGAAAAATGGACCCAACCGCCAAAACCCTACACCGAAGCAACCCTACTGCGTGCCATGGAAACTGCCGGAAAACTGGTAGACAACGACGAACTGCGCGATGCCTTAAAAGAAAACGGTATCGGACGTCCGTCCACACGTGCAGCCATCATCGAGACGCTTTTCAAAAGACGATACATACGAAAGGAAAAGAAAAACCTGATAGCTACTTCTACCGGAATCGAACTGATTCAGCTCATCCGTGAAGACCTGCTGAAATCGGCCGAACTGACAGGTATATGGGAGAAGAAATTGCGTGAAATAGAACGCCGGAACTATAACCCGAGACAGTTTCTCGACGAACTGAAGCAGATGGTAGCAGAAATCGTATTCCAGGTACTAAGCGACAATACAAACCGAAGGATATCTGCCCAAGAATCCATCGTAGAAGAAGTAAAAAAAGGAGTCAAACGCCGCAATGCATCCAAGAAAAAATCATCGGCACAACCTACCTATACAGAAGGACAATCTTGTCCGATTTGTGGAAAAGGGATTATCGTTAAAGGAAAAACTGCTTATGGATGTTCCGAGTGGAAGAACGGATGTACGTTCCGGCAGCCTTTCTCGAAAGAAAAATAGTTGTTCGCGTAAATAATATTGTGATAACTTCCACACTCTACTGTGAACACAACATTCAACATATGAGTGAAATGTTTTTCAACTAAAAATAAGACTTAAACTCACCTTTAAAAATATGCATATACACCCTTAAAGGGAAAGAAGCATGCCCTTAAGGAGAAGCACGCTTGCCCTTAAGGGCGTGAAAACATCCTTTTAAAGGTCCTTTTTCATATGTTTCATACTGAAAAATTCACTTTACTGCAAATATGAAAAAGCGTGCTGTTGAGAACTACACCAGCACGCTTTAACACAAAATATTTTCTTTTTACTCTACAAAGGGAAGATTAATCCGGAAACAGAATCATCAATTCAGTCCTTGCCTGTGAATGTCCCGCATCAGCAGCCAAACGGAAACAAGCAATGGCACTTTCACGGTCGGCCGTAACACCATATCCATTCAAATAACACTTACCCAAATAATAAATTCCGGGAGCATATCCCTGATCGGCCGAACGACGGAACCAACTATAAGCTGCTGCATAATCCTGCTTGATACCTTCACCATTCATATAAAGCAATCCCAAATGATATTGTGCACGCGAGTGATTCTGCTTGGCCGCCTGCATCATCCAATAATAAGCCTTTTTATAATCGAACTTCACATTCATCAATCCATAATAATAAAAACGCCCTACCCGATATTGCGCATCGGCATCGCCATTTTCAGCGGCTTTCATGTAACATTGCCAGGCATATTCACGGTTTCGTTCCACACCCCGTCCGGCTTCATAAAACATGCCCAGCCTGTATTGAGCTTTTGCATAATTTTTTTCAGCCGCCTGCTTGTAATAGCCGAAAGCCTTGGCTACATCAACCGGAATCGTAGAAGATTCATCTTCATAAATTGTTCCTAACATATAATAAGCCTGCACGATGCTGTCGGCCGCTGCTTTTTCCAGATATTCCACTGCTTTCACATCATCACGTTGCACACCAAAAGCATTCCGATAGCAACATCCCAACCCATAGTTGGCCAGAGAATACCCCTTCGATGCCGATACCCTATACCATCCCGCAGCCTGCTCTCCGTTTCTTTTCACTCCACGGCCATAATAATAACATTTTCCCACACCATATTCGCCTATCTTATTACCTTGTTCGGCAGCACGATAAAAACAGTAATAGGCTTTTCCGTAATCCAACTCTGTTCCATATCCATAATAATAACAATTTCCTAAAGCGACATAAGCTTCGGGCGAATTGAAACGAATGGCGCGCCGATACCAACGAAATACAGCCGGAGCATTCTGCATACGCAAGCTTTTTTCTGCCTGACGTATACAAAAATCAAGAGAATCTTTCGATGTAAACCGCCGTGTGCTGTCCTGCTGAGCATAAACCGATTCTGCCAGCAGCAAACATGCTACACTACATAACAAAATGAACCATACTCTTTTCATTGATACAACTCCTTTCCTTTTAGTAAGCTCTTCAAAATTAATCTTTTTTTCAATTTTCAACAAAAAGAATTAAAAAAAAAACGAAAAGAGTATCTTACAAACAGCTTATTTTCTCGGGAAGATATCCACTGCGAATACGCCATTCTGAAGGATAGAGGTTATTAGCCCTGTTACCCAAATGTTTCACAAATCCCAATGGCGCACCCTTGTAAGTCACCAGCACATATCCACGTGGCAAACTGCCGTCAAGCTGTAATGCTTCTTTCCGCAAATAAGCGATGGCTTGCTCGTAAGAAAGTTCACACATGGGGAAGGCATTCCCTGCCAAAGCCGTACTCATCGCCAAACCATGCAATGGAACGCAATCTTTTCCTTTCAACTCGCACACTTCCACCCCGGTATGAATCACCTTGAGTTGCTGCTGCAACACTTCGATTTTATCCTTATGGCAAAGAGGTATAGCCACAACGTGTTCACCCTTGCACGTCCACTCCCAACAAGAAGAGTCAAGAAGCCATTCTTTACATTGCAATGGTACTACCGGAGCTTTTAACTTCCGGTTCTTTTTCTTGTCCTTGCGTTGTTCACACGTTTCTACCTGTTCGTCACTGGGTTTGCGCAAAGCTGCCAAAAAGAATCCTTCGCCTTGAGTACGGTGAGGGAGAAAACGATAAACCGGAATTCCAGTTCCAGCCAAATTCGAAGTGATATTCCATTCGGGCTGCACCGGTACATCCAAAGGTTCTGCACCGAATTCACTCATCATCCACTCTATATTCTCTTCGTCCTCGTGAAGATTAAAAGTACAAGTACTGTATATGAAAATTCCTCCCGGTTTCAAGCTGTCCCACACATCAGCAACAATACGACGCTGACGCTGCCAACAAAGAGTCACATTCTCCGGACTCCATTCATCCACAGCCACAGAATCCTTCCGAAACATACCTTCACCCGAACAAGGAACATCGGTTAAAATCACATCAAAGAAATGCTTCAATTTACCAAAGTCGGCCGGATCATTATTTGTCACAACCACATCAGGATATCCCCACTTTACCATATTTTCGGCCAATATCTGCACACGTTGACGCATCACTTCGTTACTCACAAGCAAACTGCCTTCGGGCAATGTAGAACGCGCATGAGTAGACTTGCCTCCCGGAGCCGCACAAAGGTCCAGCATCACCGACGGACCGGATACGTAACAACGAAGAACCTGCTCCACAAACATGGACGAAGCTTCCTGCACATAATAACATCCCGCATGAAAAAGCGGGTCGAAAGTAAAAGTAGGGCGTTCGGAAGCATAATAGCCTTCAGAAGCCCAGGGAACAGATGTCAGATGTACTGATGACGATGCCACATCGACAAATGCTTTTTGAGGATTGATGCGTAAACTGGTCACCGGCTCCATCTGCAAAGCCTCTTCAAACTGATTGTAAGTTTCCTCGCCCAGCAACCGGCGGGTGTATGTCACAAATTCAACTGGTAGTTTCATTCTTTTCTATACTTTTTACGCTACAAAAGTAGACATTTCTTTTTTCCTTTGCATTGAACTTTTCTCCAAAACTATGAAAGCAAAAGGAAAACACTCACCGGATTCTAACCTTTTCTTCAAAAAAAAAATCTATTGTTTTGCAACTTTTCATATACCGGATTGCATCTAACACACAGAAACCAATAAAAAAACATAGTTATGAAAAATCTACTTTTACTGCTTGTAACTTTTATCTCTTTAGGCTTGGGAGAAGTACACGCACAAAACACCACCGAAACAGAAATCGGGAACAGCCATCCTAAAACAGAAGTGAACCAACCTACTCACGACAAACTTACCCAAGATTCCCTCATCATGGCAGAAGCTCAAATCAAGATTCTCCAAAAAAAAGTGGATAAATTGACAAAAGCAAACAGCAACAAAGATAACATTGAAGCTGTTTTTGCTATTGTGGGCGTATTCTTTGTTCCAGCCCTGCTTGTATGGGCCGCTTTGTATTATCGTTTCAAACAACACAAAGCAAAACTGACAGTTGTCGAAAAGTTATTGGAATCGAACAAAAACATCTCGCCCGAACTGTATGATTCCATCATGAAAGATTCACGCCCCAAAAACTCGCTTCAGAAAGGTATCAAACTCTCATTTATCGGAATTGGACTGACTATAGTTTTCTACATTACCTTCGGATTAGAAATGATGTCAATGGGTATTCTTGTCATCTGTATAGGTATAGGCGAAGCTATCGCCGGATATCTACAACGAAGAGATGAGAGAAAGAACGCAAAACCAATGGAAGATGTAATTATAGTAAACGAATACAATCCAGACAATCTGCCGGAAAACAAATGAACTCTCTGACCGACATATCACTCATCGCACAGGTAATCATCTCGCATAACCGGAAAGCTTTCGATACACTTGTCAGAAAATACCAGTCGCAAGTGAGGCGTTTCTTTCTACATCAAACTTTGGGCAACACCTCACTTAGCGATGATCTGGCACAGGAAACGTTCATACGTGCCTACATACACTTGAAATCTTTTCGGGGAATAGCCGAATTCGGGACTTGGCTACTCCGAATTGCATACAATGTTTTTTACGACTATATTCGCAATAAAAAAGAAACCGACAGCATAGACGATGTCATTATAAATGAATCGAACTGCGAACAAGAACCGATAGAAATGCAAATTGATATCTACGAAGCCTTGCAACATGTGCGACCAGAAGAACGGATTTGTCTCACGCTTTTCTTCATGGAAGACCAAAGCATACAGAAAATTGCAAGCATCACGGGAATGCCCGAAGGAACAGTAAAATCACATCTGTCACGAGGTAAAGACAAACTATCCAACTACTTAAAACAAAACGGATATGAATAACCATAAAGAACAAGACCTGGTAAAACGTTTCTTAAAAGAGAACAAAAAGGAAATAAAAGACAATGGATTCTCTCAACGAGTAATGCAACATCTGCCCGACCGATATGAACACATCACAATTGCTCTACATATCATAGGTGCCGGATTGGCAATCGTTCTGTTTTTTATTCTAGGAGGACCGGCAGATACCCTCAATCTGCTAAACCACATACACAACTTCTCGCTGATGGAATGGATCACGGCACATCTGCCTTTTGTTTTGTCCACAGCTTTCACCTGCCTGGTGTTACTTGCACACCAGCTCTATTCCTTAGAAGAATAACCATGCGGATAGCAAACAAACATAAATAATGCGTACTTTTGCAACGTAAAAGCAAAAGACTACATAAAATGAAACAATATTTAGAACTACTCAACCGAATACTTACCGAAGGCGAACGCAAGGACGACCGCACAGGAACAGGCACCATCAGCGTGTTCGGGCACCAAATGCGCTTCAACCTGGAAGATGGTTTTCCTTGTCTCACAACCAAACGACTGCATCTTAAATCCATTATACACGAACTGCTATGGTTCCTTAATGGTGACACTAACGTAAAATACCTCCAGGATAATGGTGTACGCATCTGGAATGAATGGGCCGACGAGAACGGTGATTTGGGACATATCTATGGGTATCAATGGCGGTCGTGGCCGGACTATAATGGAGGACATATCGACCAGATTAAAGAAGTGGTGGATACTTTAAAACATAATCCCGATTCCAGACGCATCATTGTCAGTTCCTGGAACGTGGCAGATTTAAAAAATATGAATCTGCCTCCTTGCCATACATTCTTCCAATTTTATGTCTCTAACGGACGACTCAGTCTGCAACTTTATCAACGTAGTGCCGACTCTTTCCTAGGTGTACCCTTCAATATCGCCTCCTATGCCTTGCTTCTGCAAATGATGGCACAGGTTACAGGACTAAAAGCCGGTGATTTTATTCATACCTTGGGCGATGCACATATTTATCTTAATCATTTGGAACAAGTTAAACTGCAACTTACACGCGAACCCAGACCACTACCCCAAATGCACATCAACCCGGAGGTTAAAAATATATTTGACTTCAAATATGAGGACTTTGAACTGACAGACTATAACCCATACCCGCATATCGCAGGAAAAGTATCTGTATAATATGAAAATATCTATCATTGCAGCTGTTGCTGCCAACAATGCCATAGGCTACGAAAACAAACTGCTCTATTGGTTACCAAACGATTTAAAACGTTTTAAAAACCTGACTACAGGGCATACTATCATTATGGGCCGACGCACTTTTGAATCGCTGCCCAAAGGTGCTCTACCGAACCGACGCAACTTGATTCTTTCGCGCCAACAAGGAATTATGTTCGAAAATGCAGAGTGTTTCACTTCCCTACAGGCAGCCTTATCGCATTGCCAACACAATGAAGAGGTCTATATCATCGGAGGTGCCAGCGTTTATAAAGAAGCCCTCTCTATTGCAGATAATCTTTATCTGACACACATAGAAGATACTCCTTCTGCTGCCGATGCTTTCTTTCCTGAAGTGGACCCTTCCATTTGGAAGGAAGTGAAACGCGAAACACACAAATGTGACGAAAAACATGCATATGCCTATAGTTTTGTAGACTACGAACGGAGATAATCCTTATATATAATAATGAAGCCGACCCAAAAGGGTCGGCTTCTATCTAACAAGATTTGAATAACTCAATCCAAATTTTCATCTACATTATCCATTGACTCATCATCAAGTTCATCATCATCGTCATCATCCGACAAGCGTTCTATAGGCATCTGCCGCTTAATTGTTTCACGAAAAGATATAATTGTTTCCGAACGCGACAAACCTAATGGTTGCAACTTATCGTGAATAATACTCATCAAATGATAATTATTACGTGCATAAATCTTGGTAAACAAGTCATATTGACCTGTAGTGACATGACATTCCACGACTTCCGGAATACCCTTTAATCCCTCAATCACTTCATCTGAACGTTCGGGATTCTTCAAGAACAACCCCACGTATGCACAGGTTTCGTAACCTATCTTCCCAGGATCGATAATAAACTCCGAACCTTTCAAGATTCCTAAATTAACCAACTTCTGAATACGCTGATGAATGGCTGCTCCCGATACATTGCAGGCTCGAGCCACCTCAAGAAAAGGAATACGAGCATTGCCTGCTATCAAGCGAAGAATCTGCTCGTCTAAAGAATCAAGTTGATGATGTCCCATTTTTGTCTATTTTTGGTGTACAAAACTAAAATAAAAAAACGAATTTTTAAAATTTAAGTCCACACAGATTACGATTTTTAATGATCAGTGATGTGTTCACATTCTAATGATTATATTTGTAGCCATAAATATGAATTCACAAAACTTATTGCCTCATGAAAAACGTACTCATATCCCTATTCATATTAAGCTTGTTCATGCTATCGCCTATGGTGAAAGCACAAGAATTCGACACATTTTTCGAAAATCGAACCCTACGCACCGACTATACCTTTGCCGGTAATAACAAAGAACAGTCTATTTATGTAAATGAACTTAGTCAATTCTCTGGATGGGCTGGCAGACGTCATCATCTTTCAGAACTTCCACTCGAAGGAAACGGAAGTATCACCATGACCGACAAGGCATCAGGAAAAGTGATATACCGCACTTCTTTCTCCACTTTATTTCAAGAATGGCAAGGACAAGAGGAAGCTACTCGCATAAATAAATCGTTCGAAAACACCTTCCTTCTACCCTTTCCAAAACGAACCACCGACATTACCGTCTGCCTACGCGATTATCATCACCAAATAATTGCCGAACTCACACATACAGTCAATCCTAAAGATATTCTAATCCGTACTCTGTCAACCAGCAATGTTCCTACAAAGTACATCCACCGTGCAGGAAACAGTGAACAATGCATTGATGTAGTTATCGTAGCCGAAGGATATACAACAAACGAAATGGACCTGTTCTATAAAGATGCCGAAAAAGCCTGCCAGTCTATCCTCAACCATGCCCCATTCAATCAATTGCAAGATCGATTTAATTTTCTGGCAGTAGCATCACCTTCGACCGACAGCGGTGTTAGTGTACCTAGAAAACAATTGTGGAAACGAACTGTCTTAAGCTCAAATTTCGACACATTTTATTCCGAACGTTACCTCACAACCGAACATGTTCGCGATTTGCATAACGTACTTGCCGGAATACCTTATGAACATATCATCATACTGGCTAACACGGATGTTTATGGAGGAGGTGGTATCTATAATTTCTATACACTTACCACAGCTCATCACACCATGTTTGAACCGGTAGTAGTGCACGAATTCGGACATAGTTTCGGAGGACTGGGAGATGAATATTTCTACGACGACCAATATACAAACATGTATCCAGCCGATACAGAACCCTGGGAACCCAATATAACCACATTGAAAGACTTTGCATCAAAATGGAAAGACATGCTGCCTAAAGAAACTCCCATCCCAACCCCACCAGTTACCGACCCACAGAAACTATATACACAAATAGGTGTATATGAAGGTGGTGGCTATTGTTCTAAAGGCGTATATCGTCCTGCTACAGAATGCCGGATGAAAATAAATGAAGCCCCTGCATTTTGTCCGGTATGCCAACGTTCGCTTGAACGAACCATCCGATTCTACACTGAAAAATAAATCTCTTTATAATAGTCAGGCCCCAAACAAACCTTTCGTTTTGTTTGGGGCCTGACTATTATAAAGAAACAATCATCACAAATCGTGATTCATCAAACGATAATTTGCTAATTCTTCATATTTTGTTCCCGGACGACCATAATTAGCATACGGATAAATGGATATTCCCCCACGTGGTGTAAAGATTCCGGTAACCTCAATATACTTAGGATTCATTAATTTAATAAGGTCTTTCATTATCGTGTTCACACAATCTTCATGAAAATCACCATGATTGCGAAAGCTAAAGAGATAAAGTTTTAAGCTTTTACTCTCCACCATTCTGACATCAGGCAAATAGCTGATTCGTATTTCGGCAAAGTCGGGTTGTCCGGTAATAGGACATAAACTAGTAAATTCCGGACAATTGAAACGTACCCAATAATCATTTTCAGGATGCTTGTTTTCAAACGCTTCTAAAACTTCAGGTGCATAATTCTGTCTATACTGCGTATTTTTATTGCCCAACAAAGTCAGTTCTTCAGCTCTTTCCATATACCTGTTTTTATTTTTTTTGTTTACACACTTTTTCTTTCAAATATTTTTCCAATCCTTCGCGACGGAGCTTACATGCCGGACAATGTCCACATCCATCACCTTGTATACCATTATAGCAAGTCATGGTTTCGTTACGAACCAAATCCAACACACCCAGTTCATCAGCCATTGCCCATGTTTCGGCCTTATCAATCCACATCAATGGAGTATGAATGACAAACTGTTCATCCATAGCAAGATTTAAAGTCACGTTCAACGACTTAATAAAATTGTCCCGACAATCAGGATATCCACTAAAATCAGTTTGAGAAACTCCTGTCACCAAATGATTAATGCCTATTTCACGTGCACGCACAGCAGCAATACTCAAAAAGAAAAGATTTCTTCCAGGCACAAAGGTATTTGGTACACCTTCTTCCGGTTTTTCGCTATCCATAGCCAGTGTAGTATCAGTAAGCGAGTTTCTACCCAAAGAACCTATAAATGAAACATCCATTACTTCAAACTCCACACCTGCCTTTTTGGCTATATTTTTGGCCAGTTCGACTTCTTTCACATGCTTCTGCCCATAAATAAAGCTCAAAGCATAAACCTTTTCAAAATGTTTCTTTGCCCAAAACAGACACGTGGTAGAGTCCTGACCTCCGCTGAACACCACCAAGGCCGTATTCTTGTTTATTGCCATAAGAAATCAGGATTAAATTTCTTTTAATTTCAAGATATTATAGGATACATCCGTATCGTACACATCGCATCCATCCATTTTCTTCACGTAGTTCACCACTCTAATAGTCACCGGTAACACGATGATTTCATACAATGTCTTGGCTAAAGCCTGTACAACCATCATCTTTACCAGTTCTTCCATCGGCATCAACCCACCAAAAGCAATAGGAAAGAACACCAGTGAATCGGCACTTTCACCAAAAAGAGTAGAAACCACAGCCCGCACCGAGAAATGTTTACCTTGCGAAGCTATCTTCATTCGACTCATCACATAGGCATTAATGAACGAACCAGCAAGGAATGCCGTTAAGCTGGCAAAAGCTATACGTGGGGCTAATCCGAATACAAAATCGAAATGTTCCTCGCCATTCCAGAAAGGAGCCGCAGGAAGAGCTACCGCAGCCTTGGCCAGCAACACTACTAAAAAATTCATAGCGAAACCAGCCCAAATGATGAGACGTGCCTTACGGAACCCCCACACTTCGGCGATGCAATCATTCAAAATGTATGAAATTGGAAAAACCAGAAAACCAGCAGTAATTGAGATTGCTCCCACTTGCACTACTTTAGCTTCGAGAAGGTTTGCTGCAATCAAGCAGACACAGAAAAGTATCCCCAATAACATGAAGGATACTGAAACAGTTTGATTCTTCATAATTCTTGTTTTTTACGAGGTGTTCAAGCACTCGGATTAATAAAATTATTTTAGCGGCTGCAAAGGTAATGTGTTTTTTTCGAAGCCGCAACACCATTCTCTATTTTCCGTATCTATTCCAATAAGCTTACTCTTGATTCTGTTTTACTCCCACCATAGTCAGCGACAAACGTTTCCGTTCCGTATCAATGGACAAAACTTTCACTTTCACATGTTGATGGATGCGTACCACCTCGTTGGGATTGGAAACATATCGATCGGCCAACTGAGAGAGATGCACCAATCCATTTTCTTTAATACCCACATTCACAAAACAGCCAAAATTTGTAATATTAGTCACTATACCAGGTAATTCCATACCTTCATGCACATCGGCCAGCACATGCACATTGGGGTCAAAAGCAAATACACGAACAGTCTGCCTCAAATCTCGTCCCGGTTTATCTAATTCCTGCATAATATCGTTTAACGTGAGCATTCCCACCATTTCGCCAATATAATTCTGCAAATCAATACTGGTACGAAGTTCCTTATTGGCAATCAGCTCGTTCACTGAGCATCCCAAATCTTTTGCCATACGTTCCACCAAACCATAGCTTTCCGGATGAACGGCTGTATTATCCAAGGGGTTCTTTCCATTTGGTATGCGAAGAAATCCAGCACATTGTTCAAAAGCCTTGGCGCCCATGCGTGGCACCTTCAGCAAATCGCGCCGTGCAGAAAACGGTCCGTTTTCTGCACGATAATCCACTATATTCTGAGCCAACTGAGGTCCTAATCCCGATATGTAAGTAAGCAAATGTCTGCTTGCCGTATTCAAGTTTACTCCCACCATATTAACACAAGTTTCCACCGTACGATCGAGTGCCTTCTTCAACGCCGCTTGGTCCACATCATGCTGATACTGCCCTACCCCTATTGATTTCGGGTCAATTTTCACCAATTCGGCAAGCGGGTCCATTAAACGTCGGCCGATAGATACAGCTCCACGCACCGTTACATCATAATCGGGAAATTCCTCTCGGGCGATTTTTGATGCCGAATAGATAGAAGCTCCATCCTCGCTCACGACAAAAGCTTGCACTTTATGCGGATATTGCACATTTGCAACAAAATCTTCGGTTTCCCGACTTGCTGTTCCATTGCCTATAGCTATAGCTTCTATGTTATATTGTTCCACCAGCAAAGCCATTTTCCGTGCAGCTTGTGCCTTCTCGTTCCGTGGAGGATGCGGATAAATGGTTTCGTTATGCAAAAGATTTCCTTGTGCATCCAGACACACGACCTTACAACCGGTACGAAATCCCGGGTCTATACCCAACACTCGTTTTTGCCCCAAAGGAGGCGCTAAAAGAAGTTGACGCAAATTAGCCGCAAAAACCCGGATAGCTTCCTCATCGGCACGAGTCTTACTTTCCGATGCAAACTCGGTTTCAATAGAAGATCTCAACAGACGTTTATAGGCATCAGTCACGGCCATACCAACCTGCTCGGAACATGCATTATTGCCATGTACAAAGAGTTTTTCCAAGCGCTCCATTGCCTCATCATCACTTTCGGGTACAATAGATACTTTCAAGAATCCTTCCGTTTCTCCCCGGCGTATAGCCAGCAACCGGTGTGAAGAACATCGCTTCAACGGTTCGGAAAAGTCAAAATAATCCTTGTATTTTACTGCTTCCTCTTCCTTTCCTCTTACTACTTTTGCCACAATCACCCCTCGCCGTGAAAACAGCATACGCACCACGTTTCTGGCACGCTCATTCTCAGAAACTTGCTCAGCTATAATATCGCGAGCTCCTTTTAATGCTTCTTCTTCATCATCAATCACTCCTTCTTTCACAAAAGAAGCTGCTTTCTGCAACAAACGACTTTCACGTTGCATCATTATCATCACAGCCAGCGGTTCCAATCCCTTTTGCCGGGCAACTTCGGCTCTAGTTTTCCTTTTAGGTTTATAAGGCAGATACAAATCTTCCAATTCTGTAGCGTCCCACGATTCTTCTATACGTCTTTGAAGTTCCGGGGTCAGCTTTCCTTGTTCACTGATAGTGGACAAAATAGTAGTTTTTCTTTTCGATAATTCCTTCAACTTATCATTCCAGTTACTTATTTCACCCACCTTCACTTCATCCAAAGCTCCGGTAGCCTCTTTCCGGTATCGACTGATAAAAGGAATCGTAGCTCCTTCATCCAACAGTTTCAAGGTGTTACGCACTTGTCGGGCCGATAGTCCCAACGCCTTTTCTATCACATATATATATCGTTCTTCCATAATTCAAATTCATTATACATTCTTTATAGCCTCTATCGGGAGTTCCATCTCATCCCAATCCAGCATCGCATTGAATAACCGGATACACGAATAATCCGATAAATTATCCATAAATATATCACGTTCCTTCACCAATCCGTTCTCAAGCAAAAACTGTCTTTTTACCCCTCGCAACAAAGGATATTTCGGAGTCCACCACTGACGGCCATCAAAAAGAGCCACATTTGCAATAGAGGTATCGGTAATCTTTCCATTACGCACCACCAGCACATCATCAGCATCTCCACGCAATTCAAAACATTGGTTCAAAGCCGAACGATCTTCACTTTTATAAGCATAATCTATCTCATTATCTGTTACAAGCTTCAACGTACGAACCTTTCTTGGGTGATAGGGTGTGCACAACGATTCCACAATATTTTTTTCATCATACACCACACGCCACTTCATAAGTACATCTTTTGAGACATCGTTCTTCCAGACATCAGCCAAAGACAAACGGTCGGTACTCCCCATACACAACCGGCGGGTTCTGTTCATCCGTTCCTCATGCAAGGGAAGCAGGCAAGGAACGCCATTTTCCACCCGGATAGTTTCAATAAATCGGCACATATATTTTTTGTATCACTTCTTCATATTCGCTGTGCGCATCACTTTGAAAAGTAATGCCTCCTCCTGCCTTGAAGCTGAATCCACCGGCATTCTGTTCCAAAAAGCGTATCAACACGCAACTATCCAGATTATCACCATCAAAATAGCCAGCCACACCAGTATAGAATCCGCGGTCGTACCCCTCGGCTTCCTCAATAATTTCAGTTGTCTTAGGTTTAGGTGCTCCGGTAATAGAACCAGCCGGCAGCATATCAAAAAGAATATTACCTAAACGCTCCCGATAATCCGAAGGCAACACCCCACCTATTTCCGAACTTGTTTGATAAATCGCACCTTTATTTGTCTGCAAACGGTCAAAATAACGATAACGACAAACTTTCACTTCCGAAGCATGCATGCTCAGATCATTTCTCAGCAAATCCACAATAGTAGCATGCTCGGCCGCCTCTTTCACATCCTCGGTCAAACGCCTACGCGCATCGGGCAAAGTAGCATCGATAGTCCCTTTCATAGGATAAGCATAGATATTCCCTTGTTTTATACGCACAAAAATCTCCGGAGAGAAGCACACGAAACGGTTTTTAACCCACAAACGGTAAAGCGCTTTGGAACGAAAAAAAATTTCTTTTAACGATAAGTTCGTTTCCACCGGAGTACTCCTTGTCAGATTGGCGAGAAAGCTGTTGCCCGCCAAAATGTTCCGTCGCACCGCATCAAAAGCCTTCGCATAACTTTCCTCGTTCTCCGGATACGTCTTCCAGTATACTTGCTCCGTCCGTTTTTCACAGTTCATTCCCTGTGCATTGGTCACCCCATTAAAGTCATACAGACACAAATTCGGATCTACGTTTTCAACAAGCTCCACAAAAGAAGACTCTTGCTTATAGTCCACAATAAAAATAAAAGGTCGCCGCTCCGCTCCCCATACATTCATCCGGCGGACAGCTTCTGATTTAGGATAAAGAGAAATATTTGCACTCATAACTATTCTATGAATCTCAAGAAGCGACAAAATTATAGTTTTAAACGGTAAATGCACTACTATTGGTTTTTATTTTTAAACCGATTTCTCAACTTTACTACTTACAGAACAGTCTCAAAAAACTATTATCATACATAATAATGAAAAGATTGCAAACAGAGCGCAAGCTCAAATAAAAAATCAAGCAGAATTTGACACATTGAAAACCAAATATGAAAAGCTCGTAAAAGAAAAAGATTCCCCTCAAAAAGAAGAATTTATCAAGCAACTCTTTACTTTTAGGAATAACATGATAAACTAGCAGGAAATTACGGTAAAAACTCACTCGTCTTTTGTCGAATCAGAGTGTAAAGAATTATCTTAAACAGATGTACCGACAAGAGAATTGGATTATTATGTCCCGCAAAAAACTATATTCGTCAACTTCCGGAATTTAAGGCATTGTGGCCCCAATTGAAACCTTTTCATACTCATATCCCGATACAGAAGGTTCCGGAAACACATCCAAGAGCACTTAGAAAGAACTAGCCATTCTTCAGACATGTAGTTCGCTTGCTTTAAAACACCAATTCTGACTTATAATATACAATCTGTTAAAAAGCCAGCTCAAGCGGACACTTCCGCAAAGCCGGCTTTACCGTAAATCAAAAACACGAAATACAACAAGATGTCTTATTTATAGACAAGATGTGTATGCTCAAATACTGCTAATATATTTTCTACAGACTCTGAATCTTCTATGGCTTGTTCAAAAGCTTTACTGTCGGGTTCAAAACAAATCACATTAGCACAATCGAACACATGATTCATTATTTTTTCTGCTTCATCCCGGCTTATATTCTTCTTCTTTAACAACTTGCGAACATACTTATTTACCTTCTGTACAGCATTGTATATCACCGGTTTGTTAAAACGCACCGTTGTGGAAGCGAAACCAATGCTTTGCTCGCTCACCTGAGTGTAGTTTTTGATAAAAGTATTCCACTTATTTTCCAATTCTCCACCCAGATAATGAGGTTGCGCATAATCAACTTGTTCTACCGGTATCTCGCCATAAACCATAAAAGTGAACTCTGTAACATTTTCCGAATCGGCCAACTCCCAATAGGGAGCCACTATCGATGCTCTAACACTCAACACAAAGAAAGAACATACAAGAACTGTCAATAAAAAAAAACTTTTCATCTGTTATTTAATTAATTATGTTTGAATCCTATTGAAATAAATGTCATAACTTCGGGTAGAGACGACTGCCAATAAAGCCAATTATGAGCTCCGTCTCGCATGCGATACTGGATGGGAATCTGCTTACGAAGCAACAGCTTATACAGTTCTAAATTCCCTTCATACAAATAATCATCATCGCCGCAATCAATATACCAACGCACGGCACGATAACGCTTCAATTGCTCGGGAGTGGCCGATGAAATGATATGCAGAGGAGCATTTTCGGGTTTAGCAACCGACTCGGCCCAGGTACGCAATTGCGGATTGGTCTGAAGCACTCCTTTGTTCTTGTTTTCCGAACCAGAGGGGAAAGTAACCAATGCACTCATGGGGCAAGCTGATGAGAACATTTCGGGATGATGAAGTGCATATACCAATGTACCACCTCCTCCCATTGACAAACCTGCTATGGCACGATAGGAAGCATCAGCATACACACGGTATTTTTTCTCAATATAAGGAATAAGTTCTTGAAAGAAATAATCTTCATAGAGCCATCCTTCTCGATTAAAATAACCCGGTCCATCCGTTCCTGCATCGGGCATAACAATCACCATCTTGTGAGCTTTTCCTTCTGCTATCACACAATTAGCTATATTTTCCACATTGCCACGTTCTACCCATCCTTTGATATTGGTATTACCCAAACCATGCAACAGATAAAGCACCGGATAGGATAAAGTATCGGTTTCATACCCTTCGGGAAGATAGATAGAGTAATTACGTTCTCCGTTCATAATCCTACTGCTCATTTTCAGATTATAGACCTTACCTCCCTTTAAATGGTTCTCACATACTTGTGAAAAGGCACATGAAAACACATTCAAACCAATAAACAATATTAACCAATGTCTCATATACTTCATTCTTTATTTTTGCCAGAAAAGCTTGATATTGAAATCATCACCACCCATATTGTTGACTGCAGCCTTATAATTCTCGGCATTGGAGCGCTGGACAGACAACGGATAAATAAGACGCTGTGGCATATAATTTCCTGCCGGAACACCATCGCCATAAGGAATTTGGGGCAAACCAGTACGAAGGTATTCAAACCACTGCTGTTGGTCACAGAAGAACAGCGCATAATATTTCTGAAGCATAATGCGCTCCAGAGTCCCGTCATATTTCACATCGGCATTGTTCATGTATTCGGCAGGCATTTCAAGTCCCCACTGGGTGATGGCAGCTTCCACGCCTTTATTATAAGCTTTACCAGCCTCGGAAGTAGCAATGATACCACGCTGAGCGGCTTCGGCACGAATAAACTCTACTTCAGAATAAGGGAAAAGCACCAGTTTCATAGGAGGAGTAGCCAACACAACGTTTAAACCTGAGATGGGATAATCGGGAGCTGTTTCATAACCGCTGGGAACCCCCACATATTCACCGTCTGTATTGGGTGTAGTAAACAATTCGACACGGGGATCAGACCATTGTTTGAGATTGTCGATAAAAAACTTGGTAGCATTACGCGCTATGTAGAAGTCTTGTAAACGAGTCACCGGACCCTCTTGCGGAAAAGTTCCACTGATGGGCAAAAGAGCTGCATCATCATTCGACTCGAACACAGGATAAACCGATGCATTTTCAAGCACTTCTTTCAGCTCACTCACTCGATTAGCACGAAGCAACACACGCAACAGAAGAGAATTGTTGAATTTGTGCCATTTCTTCACATCCGATGCGTAAAGTAGTTCACCAGAAGTGTTGTATGTCATGGATGCATTGTCATCATACAATGTATTGGCACGTTTCAAATCACTGATAAGAGTTTCGTAAATAGCTTCCTGATTATCGAACTTGGGACGTATGATTCCTTCCTCGGCCTTACAAGCTTCACTGAAAGGAACATCACCGAAAGTATCAACCAGCATTTGTGCCACCCAACTTTGCAAAGTAAGAGCAATGGCTTGATAAGTTGGGTCTTTATAAAATACAGCTTGCTTTTCCATTTCGCGGATATTACTAAGCCAAGTATAATAGGTACTCCAAACTCCACTACCAGTACTTTCATTTACGTAATAACGGCTGTATCCACCAGAGCTGCTCGACGACGAAAACTGCATAAGCTCGCCTGTATAACTGTTATAACGTTTCCAGTTATAAATTCCCATATTATATAATACAGGATCGAGCATAGTTCCCGGATTAACTGTTTCCATCAAATCTGGATTTTCATTAATTGAATCAAAATCACTACACGAAAAGAGAGAACCTCCCGCAAGTACTACTGTCAGAATAATATTCTTTACTTTCATAATAATCATTGTTTTTGTTAGAATTCAATATTGATATTTATACCGTATGTACGGCTTGAAGGCAACTGTCCCATTTCAACACCCGGCACAATGCTTGAACCGTTCAACGCAGCCGCTTCGGGATCGAATGCTGGGAAGTCGGTAAGAATAAAAAGGTTACGCCCATAAAGAGCTACGACAGCTTTCTTGAGTGGAGTCTTGGCTAACAACTGTTTCGGAAAAGCATATTCAATACGCATCTCACGTAATTTCAAGAATGATGTATCGAAAGTATTCTCCTCCACATTAGCCAAACGATAATAATTGTAATACCAACGCTCACAAGTTACCACAATATCATTAGGACGATAAGTTCCATCGCCATTGTCAATCACACCGTCGCCAATCATATATACACCACTCATGGGAGTAAGACCGGCAGCTGCAATTCTTGAATCACTAGCATCCATATAGTAATGGGTTCCCGGCAAACGTCCATTCAACGTATGTTTGAGCTTACCAAGCTCTGTAAGTTTATGATGAGTCTGAGAAAAGGCCATTCCCTTCCACTGTCCGTCAATTAAGAAACTGAACTTAAAGTTTTTATATTGAAATTCATTATACCATCCTCCTTTCCATTTAGGGTTTGCAGAACCTACATATTCCATTTTATTAGAAACAACAGGCAAACCGTTGGCAGGATCAATCAATACATCACCGTTCTCGTTTCTCACAGTCTTGCATCCCCAGATATCACCAACACTGCCTCCCACTTTTCCTACAATAGAAACCGTTCCCAAAGTACTGATAACTTGGTAATCATCGTTACCTTCGGCCAGTTCAAGGATTTTATTATCGTTTTTCGACCAAGTTATAGTAGTATTCCATATAAAATTATCTGTTTTTACCGGAGTAGCATTCAACTGAATTTCCACACCACGGTTTCGCACTTTTCCAGCATTGATAATAGCACTGGTATATCCGGTAGAAGCATCAAGCGGTGAACTGATAATCTGATTTTTGGTAGTATTCTGATAGTAAGTAACATCTAGTCCCAAACGGTTATTGAACATACGAAAGTCTGTTCCAAGCTCAAAGCTGGTTGAAATTTCCGGCTTAAAATCAGTATTGTATAACGTAGATGGATTAACAGCCGAACCTGGGAAAGTACTTGTATTATAATATTTGGAAGTACTGTAAGGTTCAGTATCATTACCTACTTGTGCCCATGAAGCACGCACTTTAAAGAAACTGATTTCTTTAGGAAGTTTCAGAATATCGGTCAGCACAGTACTAGCAGAAACTGATGGATAGAAAAACGAACGGTTTTTCTTAGGAAGTGTCGACGACCAGTCATTACGTCCGGTAATATCCAAAAAGAGAAAATCACGCCAGTTAAAGTTTGCTGAAAAGTAAAGACTATTCAAAGCTTTACGCCGACGGTCTGTACTTACATAAGGACTGGAAACTCCATTGGCTAATTTGAAGATTCCTGGAGTGATAAGACCAGTCACCGAAGAGGCAATGTCGGAATATTCAGAACGCATCATGTTTCCACCTACCGATGCATTCAATGCAAGTCCGTTTATATAGGTATCGTGATATGAAAGAAGTACATCACTATTGATTTCATAATCTGTAACCTTATCCAGCTTGTAATATCCATTACCAAACACGATATCACTCATCGGACGACGTTGCTCACGTTCATCTATATAAGTCTGTATACCCGACCGTATCATCAAATCGAATTTCGGTGAAAGTTGTATATTGGCAGACAAACTGTTGATAAACTCATCTTTTGTAGATGAGTTGGTAGACTCGTGAAGAATTACATAAGGATTGGCCAAATAACGTGTGAACGGCATAAGCTGCTTGATGTTTTCCTTACCATTGTACCAACGTGGGCGGAACCAGTCCAGATCTATATTGGCATTCTGGAAAATCAACCAATAGGAAATGGAGTTACTGTTATACCCCAGACCTGGAGTATTGTCAATATCACGATGTGAATAACTCGAACGCAAGTTGATACTAATAAGACGTGATATCTGTGCACGTGCACTTACTGAAGCTACCGTACGCTTGAAACCTGTATTGGGAAGAATCCATTTATTGTCAGTATGCGTAATAGATGCACGTATGGAATTACCTTTACCCCAATTATTACTTACAGACACATTGTTAGTAAATGTAACACCTGTTTGAAACAAACCGGTACGGTTATTTTTATAAGGTACCCATGAGGTTGGATTAGCTCCAACTCCCTGCACATCCGGATCATACTGATAATATTTTTTATTGGAATCAAAACGCGGACCGAAATCGGCTACCGAAATGGCTCCAGAATCATACAATCCACTAGGATTAGTTCCGTAATTATAAAACAACTCTCCGTTTGCATTAAAAGTGGGATATCCTTGTCCAAACTCATACTGATAGTCAGGGAAGTTCATTGCTTGCTCAATGCTGGTATTCGAATTGAACGATACTCCCAACCCTTTATCTGCCGATTCACCCGATTTGGTGGTAATCATTATCACACCATTGGCTGCACGTGAACCATAAAGAGCAGTAGCACTGGTTCCTTTCAGCACTTGAATACTCTCTATATCATCAACATTCAGATCTGAGAATCCCGTACCATAATCGACCGGAAGTTCTGAATTGGCTCCTGCACCATAAGCTTTTCCGGAATTGGTAATTGTATTACTCATCGGCACCCCATCAACCACAATCAAAGCATTGTTTCCGTTTTGATTTAAAGATACATCACCGCGAAGACTGATACGTGATGTGCCAAGTGGTCCTCCCGGTGATACAATATTTAAACCTGCTACTTTTCCCGTCAATCCAGAAGTCCAGTTACTTGGCATAGCACTGCTGAGCATCTTATTGTCGACCTTTTGAGTAGAGAAACCCAAACCTTTCTCCTCACGCTTTATTCCAAGAGCTGTCACCACAACTTCATCAAGGTGCTGAGATTCTTCTTTCAACGAAACATTCATCGTCTTGTCTTTTTTATACTTTACTTTTTGGGATATATAACCTATATATTGGAACTTGATGACAATGTCCTGCACATTATCGGGCAATATCAAACTATAGTTACCATCCATATCGGTTATAGTTCCTTTTTCTTCATAACCATTTACCGTAACAGAAGCACCTATCAAAGGCATACCCGATACATCGGTAACCTTTCCGGTAAGCACATTCTGTGCATAAGACATTCCTACACATAGGATAAAAACAATAAAAAATGACAAGTACCTTGTACTTTTTTCATTAACATCTACACACTGACAAAATTTTCTCATATTAATTAAATTTGGATATGCAAAAGAAAATTTTGTTTATTACAGAAAAGATACGAAATCAAGACACTGAGATAAAGGAAGCTAATACATAACAGAGCTGTATTCAACTTATAACAGATAATACAGCAAGAATACGGTAAAAGTTGGTATAGAATGTAAAAGAGAAAAGTTAGAAACACATATCCTTATGGAAGGGAATTCTCATTCTCTGTATCCATATTTTCTCTATAAGAGAGCTTTCTCACTCCCTTAAAGAAAAGCAAATTTCCCATTAAGAGCGTGCATTTTTCCCATTAATGGTAAGCATGCTTCTCCTTAAGGGCGTGCATATTTTTTTATATACAGATTATCAAAGTAAAAAGGGAAGGATATTTTTCTATCTTGGCATAAATCAAGATAGAAAAATATCCTTCCCTTTATTTATAAACGCTTCAAACTTAATCAAGCATCAGCACTACATCTTTTCTACGCGATTCGGGCATCACTTCCAAACGTTTCACTTCTCCGTTCTTGAACTCCACTTCCACGGTTGTATTCTGTGGAGCGTGCAACTTGAAATGAATATCCCAACTCTTGTTCCATGCCGGAAGAAGATAGATTTTCTCACCTTCGGTTTGCAACAGCATCTCCTGCAAGCCGATGGTTCCGCTACCTCCCCAATTATGGTCGGGAGTCCAATCATATCCGGGTCCCCAGAAAGCAGGGAAACGATGAGGGCCATCAGATAACTTCTCACCAGTCCATTTTGCAGCCTCATCACGTAACCCCAAACAAGCAGCCCAAATATTATCCTGCTTCCATCCTTTCGATGCGCGAAACTTCAAAGCATCGCTGTCATGAAAATAAGTATTGCGGGCCACCTCCAGCCTACGCTTATCCGCAGAAACAACGGTGTACATTCTCCATGGGAATACAGGGTAGAGTTGGGGAGTTTCAATATTGTTTATACGCTCCCAAGTTTTGGCCGGAGCAATCATCTCCCGACCATCCACCATCCGGTGCGGTACATCTGGAATGCGCTTCAGGAATTCTTCCCATTTTTGCACATCAACATAGCCCATCTCTTTCTTCACTTCGATGAGAGTGCGTGTCACCGTTTGCAACGCAGCTACCGTAGAGGCTGCATTGTTTGCCATTTTATAGGTTTCGCATCCCGAACCGGGAAATAATACCAGCTTACCTTCACCATCCAGGCTGTTGCGTCCACGCTTGGATGCCAAATACTGGTAATGACGGTCAAAAAACGTAAGTGAACTTTCCACTAACGGCATATATCGAGTTATATCAACCCGATTGTAACGATAGGTTTCCAAGATCATCTGACAGAATTCCAACACAGTGTCCCATTCATATTCTAACCATGCATTGTATTCCAGTCCCAGATCGAAACCAGCCGGACGCTTAGTTCCATATTCAGCCGGATTAGGTAATCCAAAATTCTCTATTTGTTCACAAAAACAGCCGCCATCATGCCCCCAATAGACCATACTGCGCAATTCAGCATTGCCCAACATGCGCAAATAGGTATCAAACTGAGAAGGCATCATATCGAAATCCCCACTCTTCAGCATGCCCCAATACACCAAACGCTGGTTCTGTGCTGTCATGGTTCCCCCACCCCATTTACGATAATCGGGAGTAAAAGCTTGTGCAGGATCTACTGCATCAGGGTCGAATGTAAAAAGGCCACCATTAAATTTAGTAGGATAGGCTCCATAGGCATTACATCCTAACATATAACGGAACAATGTATAGTTACGAGTTATCTCTGCAGCTTTTCCCTTTGTTGCGGAAACTATAAAACTGCGTTTCCAGAAAGCATTCCACCATGCACGACTAGCCTTTCTATCCTTATCGGAACGAACGGATGCTACCGTACGGTTCAAACCATTTCTCCATTCTTTTAAATCTGGAGTTTGCTCTGTATGAAAAGCAATAAGCACCTCATGCTTACGGGCAGACTTATCTGTACGGAGATTCCATGCACGAAAATCAGTACCCGCATATTCATCTTGTGACACTTTATCAAACACCAAATTCTCGCTCCACAGACGACCTCCGAATATCAAATTTCCCAATGGATTCATCATACGATCTTTCACTCCCTCCATTCCCTGCTGTTTCACCACTTCATCAAATACAGTTAATGCCGGATTGCGATGAAAAAACACTACCTCGTTTCCTTTTGCACATACAGAGTCGCGAGTTGTAGCAGCCTTTTTAGGGATAGACCATTTATAGGAACACTGCTGTCCCTCTCCTTTCCGAATAGAACGATCTACATAACGCCAGTTTTCATAAGCCAACTTATAACCAAATGGTTTGTTTCCTTCCAACTCCAAATGCACTACCGGATGGAACACATCGGCCCACAAATGCATGGTAACACCGTTCAGACAGATTTCTGCATATCCATCATTCAGCTTCAAAGTCTGCCGGAAAAACTTATCGGGCATATCAATACCTTCCAAACTCACCCTTATCCTGCCTTGCTTAAGCAAAGTATTATGTTCATCAAACGTACCGCTCCTGCTCAAATAAAACAGTACATCACCGTTTTCCACCCATACATTCATTCCGATGTCACCACCGCCACAAGGCATCGACTCGGAAGCATTTCTACTAGGCGAGTTCCAAATATAGTCGGCTGGTTGCGCCCATGCGCAAAGAGCCGACATTATAACTGATAAGAAAATAAATATTCTCTTCATATTATTCCTTTATGGTTCGAGTTTCAGGCCAATTGTCTGAACGGAAAGAAGACATGGGAATCTCTTCACCGAAAATATCTCCATCAGCCCAATTCTCGAAAGCATAACGCACAGCTACCGGATGAGATACCTGCTCGCTTTTCACATAAATATGCTTCTGCACAATCCAGGCTTTGGCCGGATGGAACACACGGTCTTCACCAGCAACCTTAAAATTTTCCGATGTGAACACACCTTTTCCGGCAGGCCACATTTTATTACGATCTAGTGTAATAATAACGGTATCTCCTTTCACTTCCATCTCTTTATATACCGGAGGGTCACAAACCAGCCCCTTCACTCCATAAGTCTTACACAATGCCTGAAGCCCCAAACGCTCTCCGGCCTTGCTCTTTTCATTGGGGTGAATACAGGTTTCCAATCCAGCATCCATCAGTACAGCCATTCCGCTGTTCGGAATCATTTCTGCAGCCTTTGCCTGCTGCTCGCGCAAATAGGCCGAATTAATCACTTCTTTACCTTTTTCAATCAGCAACGCATATTCATAGGGTGCTATCTGACAGAAGTAGAAGGGGAAATCACCTTGTCCCCATTCAGAGCGCCATCCTTTCACCATAGTAGCCAGTTGGTCGGCATAACTCCAGGAACGATCATAATTATCTTCTCCTTGATACCAAATAACACCGCGCATGGTATAACCGATGAGCGGATGCAACATTCCATTATAAAGTACCGTAGCCGTACGATTCTTAGAAGGAATCTTTGCCCCAGGAGCAGGAACCGGATAACGATAATCCTTCATCCACTCTTCCTTCAGCCAGTCTGGATTCATCCAGGCTTCACAAGCTGAACCGCCCCATGCAGCAACAATCAGTCCCACCGGCACATCATCAAGTACACGATTCAGCATTCGTCCGAAATAATAAGCTGTGGCACTGAACTCACGTACACTCTCGGCACAAGCCTCGTTCCACTGTCCTTTCACTGTGTCCTGTGGAGTGGTTTGTGAACTTCTTCCTACAGTGAACAAACGAATGCGTGAATTCTTACTGTAAGCTGCATCCATATTAGCACCTTTCACCGGTTGCATCTTGAACCCTTTCATGGGCATTTCCATATTACTTTGTCCGGAACAAACCCATACCTCACCAATCATTACATTCTTTAAAGTTAAGGGTGTACCGTCACTGATAACCAAATCATAAGGTCCACCGGCAACCGGCGTCTGCACAGCCAATTTCCACTTCCCCTGCGCATCGGCAACAGCCGAATAAACCTTTTTATCCCATCCGGTTTTTACCGTCACTTTCTTATTAGGACTGGCCCATCCCCAAATATTTGCCTCGGCTTGTTGTTGCAACACCATGTTGTCTGCAAAAAATGCCGGAAGCTTTACTTCAGCCTTTAAAGCCAATGCTGCACACTGGAACAAAACCAAGGCAGCCAATGTTTTCATCCATTTCATAGCATTTCTTTTTTATCTTTATTTATTCATCATTTGACAAACTTCCACTCCAACGGTCCAATCAGTCCGGCTGGAATCAGTTCCTGTTCTGCACGACGATATTTTCCATTCGTCCAGATTCCATCAAATGGAGCCTTTCCCTGGTCAGCACCCAAAAGCGCATTAGCCCAAGTATTCACGACTTCAATCTCAATGATATTCTTTCCTTTTTTCAAAGCACTAGTCACATCTACCTCGTAGGGAGCAGTCCAAACTGTACCACAAGGCATACCATTTATGCGAACAGCAGCTACATCATGCACCGTTCCCAGTTTAAGAAATACACGGCTATCGCGTTCCGACTTACCTGCTTTCCACTTGAACTCTGCTGAGTAAACAGCGGTTCCTGAGTAATGACGCACACGTTCGTTAGATGAACGTGTCCAATCAGTAAGTCTCAACATCGTTTCATTCAGATTCAAAGTTTTATAATGAACATTCCACTCTTTTACCTCCATGGGGCGATGACGTTCACTTCTTACCAAGGCACTTCCGGCTTCGGATGTAGCACGACGGAACACAACAAACATCGATTGTGAAGGCTCTAAATCCAAACGAACTTCTACTCGTCCGTCCTTCTCACGCCATACTCCCGGCTCGGTTATCTCTCCAGTCATAGGATTCCACAACTCCGGTTGCATACCACTTATACGAAATGAAGCCATAAATTCATTTCCATTCTTTTTATTTTGATTCGCAATGAAATATATATCAGCCTCTTCACCTCTACGATGTGTCCATGCCACACCTTCAGGAACAACTACATCACGGTCCAATCCATAGTCCGAAAAACTATCATAAAAATATGGTTTACGCACCACCAATACACCTGCCTGATACAATTCTTTCAACTTTTTCTCCACTTCGGGCGAAGAAACCTGATTTGGCATCATTGGACGACTTTCAGGTACAACCAACACACGATATTCACTACCCCAAGGCATACGCATCACTCCTTTCGTATTGTCTGCCTTTACCAGACGAAGCAAAGCATCACGGTTAAAGGAATCATAAGCATAACCACGTAAAGGATTAACCCATTTTTCCGGGTCGGCCATATTGGCCGAATGAGTTACTCCTACCGGCATGGTGCGAAGAGGCTCACCAACATTGGCCAAACGTACATGCTCACTTTCAACTCTACGACGACCGAAGATTCCCGGCAACATCGGAACCAAGCGGTCTGGCAAAACAGAACGACGTGGCATCTCCTCGCCTGTAAATACTGCGATATCGGTCACAGGATAACCGTATTGCAAAAGGGTTTGCGCACGACGAATATAATCCACCAACGCTTTTCCTCCCATATCATACCAAGTGTTGTCACGTTGGAAAAATAAACCGATACCATCTAATGTCATTCCCGGTTTACGGTTCAACCACGGATTGTGCGCTGTGACATGAAAAAACAATCTGTTAATACCCAATGCATAATTACGATCGAGCAATGCTTTCAAATCAGAGGGAGCCTCGTCCCATGTACCGCGCACTTCGGTAAAACCTTCGGCCTGAATGATACGTTTTCCATAAATATGTCCTCCACTAATAGCATCAAGCATATCGTTAGGCTTATCATGCGTCGGGCTACGCAGCCAAAACTCACCCATCGGAAAATCAACCTTCTGATAATGAAGCAAGCCATCGCTCACCATGGTAGGAGCTACACACTCGGCCGAAAACTGGCAATCGAACTCCTTGGCACAAGCTGCCAGCGTATCGTAAAATACATCCTTCACCAACTCGGCACATGTAGTACGAACATCACGCAATACCTGTTCTGACTTGGCAACAGTTTCCATCGGAATACCAGCTAACAAAGGCATATAAGGCATAAGATCGTATCCTCTACGGTTCTTGAATTCGGATACAAAATTGTTACTCCAGTTCTGACATCCACACTCCCAACTGTCTACATGCATGTATTTCAAGACACGACGCGCCAAAGCAGGGTCAGTCATTGTGAACGCTTTTCCAAACCAGTTATCAAACTGCTTACGCACAATCTTTGCATCAAACTTATTACATTCCAATCCTTTACCTCCTCCACCGGTAGCATTGTCGTGCCCGGTCGAAGTATGTCCCATACGCAGAATACGCCACTTTCCTTTCGGAAGAACGGTTGTAAGATAACCATTCTTCATGGTTGTCATCAAATTAATCACCTCCGAAATCTTCACACAATCGGCATCGGGAACTTCTGTAGCCGGTGTATCCTTAGCCACACGCCACACCAAAGCAGCTTTTCCTTCCCACTGATTGATACGAGGCTCGGAGTGCAGTCGTATTTGCTTTATCTTCAGATTTGGCTTCCATTTGGCAGCATCCATATCTTCACACCCCGGCTCACTTCCTTCCGGTGTCCAGTAAAAGCGGAAAAAACGCGCTGTCGTAGGAGGTATGGTATGTGTTGAGTTTTCATCGGTGTTCTGCCATCCCTGACGAGCTGGCTGAAGTTGTTTTACAAAACGAAAATCAATCCCGTCATTGCTGGCCATTACTCTTAAACGATGCGCTTGATAATTATTTCCGGTTAATATAATCTCTACATTGCGGCAAGTAATGGCCTCAGGAAACTCGTACTGAATCCAACAAGGAGAAGAGGAACGAATTACTCCTTTTTCATCAATCGTCACTCCTTTCTTGTCGCCTACCAATGTATTAATATTACTGCATGTTATCTTTGGAACGAACTGTGTATTTACCGCTTTCACCGGAATGGCATAAAGCGCTATATCCTCGTAATAGCCACGATAAGATTCTGGTTTTGGAAGACTTAGGTTCTTAATCTTTCCACCTTGCACTATAGTATCGGCAAAAACCACTTTCTGCATGGACTCCTCGGGAGTAATCCACGGACCACCGGCCAAGGCAAAACCATCGCAAATGTGCATACCCAACTTCAATCCCAATCGATCGGCCTCCTGCATACTGAAACGAACCATCTCCCACCATTCGGGTGTGAGCTGTTCGGCCTTGCCTTGATATTGCGCACCTTGTGAAACGGACTTGATAGGCATCAGATAAGTACCTCCCAAACCAATGCGTTTCATCGCCTCCAAATCGGCTGTAATACCTTCTTTGGTTACAGCTCCAAACATCCAATACCAAAAAGTCCAAGGCTTAGCTTCCTCGGACGACATTTGGCAGAACTGTTCCTGAAGCGTGCTCTGTGCCATAGCCGGAGGTTGGATTCCGGCAAGCATAGCCAAAGCCAAGGCCCATGTTACAAATCTGTTTTTCTTCATATTTAAACGGATAAAAGCCAACTGTATACAAACAAGGTCAACCTGTTCCGTAACAAATCGGCTATAAATTTCTAGAATTTATTGTTTTGCCGTCGGCCTACAAAACACCTTTTGATACCAACAGACATTAGGGAATATTTCTTTCTGAAAAACAAAAGGCTGCACCGGGACTATGCTCCGATACAGCCCTTTATCTTAAATCTTTTACTCAAAACTCAACACAATACGTCCGGTTTGAACACCGTTCATCCATTGAGCTTGCGAAGAAGGTCCAACCAAATCGGTTGTATTCACCTTATTACGAACAGGGGGTATTACTTTCATTATTGAAATTCCTGTTTTAGGTAATGTGTAAAGCAAACGGTCGCGACCATCACGCGGCTCATAAACTCCCACATAAGACTCTGGAGTTTCATTTATAATATTGATAACACCCTGTTTTGTACGGATATTCATCCATGACACGTGAGCAAAATATCCTTTAAACTCAGGATATGTGAAACTCTCACCAGGAATGGGATCATTGTAATCGTTCTCCCACAATCCGTATTGAGGACCATGCAAACGATTCTGCCATACGCGGTAAGGACCATCACCCACCCAACGTTTACTCAATACTTGATCTTCTGGGAAATCAAATTTCACACCCATCAAATCAACTACACCGTAAAAGTTATATGTGAAATCCAAAGCTGCAGTACCTTGAGCGTCAATAGTCCATACAGCCTTATCAAAAGAACCCAACTTATAAGTAGCAGTCACTACCACACAGTTGTTCTCTTCCTTCACATCCAAGCTGACAAACTTGCCTAAATCTTCATACTCTGTGTACTGTGTTTTCTTCTTCTCGGCATCCTTGTCATCGTGATTATAGAACTGGTCCATTGAACGGTCTGAACGTTTGGCTCCAATAAAACGAGGACCATCTTTCAAATCAATCATCTTTCCATTCACGGAAACACCTTTAAGCTGTCCATCTTTCTCACTAAAGAAGAATGTACGTCCATTAGCCGATACAGTAAGCTTGTCTGTTTCTTGCTTATAGGAAGGTTTGGTTCCTTGTTTAACCAATTCTACTTTGTCTTTCATATAGGTCAATGGATAAGACCAAGTAAATAACTCTTCACCATATTTATCTATAGCAGTAATCAACAAAGCATCGGCATTATCTTTTGCAAACGGTATAGTCACGAAACCTTTTCCATGAGCCGGCACATCCGTACCTTTCACCTCTCCTTGCTTCAAGATTTTTACATCTCCCTTTTCGGTGATACCAGGGAACTGCACGCACTTCCACACAAAACGGCAAGTATTTAAATTCAGGAAATCATAACGATTTTCAACTTCAAGTTTTCCATCAAAATTTTCATCGATGTTCTTATTCATGATTTGTACAGGAGACCACACTTGCTTCACAGTCCAGTAACTACCTTCTTTCTCATGATGAGGACCTACGATTCCGTCAGCACCATAATTACCCACATTATCGATAAAGCCACCCATATCAACTCGCTTCACTCCTTCATCAGCAAAAACCCAGATAAAGCCACCCACACAACGAGGATGCTTACGCATTACTTCCCAATAATCGTACAAACCGGCACCAGCACCTCCATCATACAGACCATGGAGGAATTCTGTTGGCATCCACAACTCAGGCAGACGCATGTAATTATGACTCTCGCCATAAGAACGGTAGTGCATGGTTTCAAAACCTCCGAAATTTCCTTGCGGATGAAGTACCGGGCGTTTCTGTGGATCGTATTTATGGAACTCACCATTCAGCTCATCATTCCATCCTTTTTCGTTACCATTGCTCCACCAGATAATAGAAGGATGATTTACATCTCGTTCTACCATTTCTTTTACAAGTTTCTGACCTACAATAGTTTCATGTTTACCATGCCATCCAGATAATTCACTCATTACATACAATCCTAAAGAGTCACAAGCATCATAAAACTCGGGATCGGCGGGATAGTGAGACAAACGAACCGAGTTCATATTCATACTCTTAATTAGCTCTACATCTTCTATATTTTTCGCCTTACTCAGCGTACGACCGCTTTCCGGACGGAAACTATGACGGTTCACACCACGAATGTTCACACGCACTCCATTAATGTAAAGGCCATCGCTTTCGCGCACTTCAATAGTTCGGAAACCAAACTTTTCGCTCATACGATGAAGCACCTTGCCTTCTGCATTAAGCAAAGTAAACTCGGCAGTATAACGATTGGGAGTTTCGGCTGACCACAATGCGGGATTCTTCAATAGCATCTCTACCGTACAATGATCGCCTCCAGTAGGAATAGTACTGGTATTTTCGGCCACTTTTTTTCCTTTAGAATCGAACAAGGCTGTTTTTATCTTAGCTCCAGGAACAGCTATATTCAAATAACAATCTGACTTAAATGTACCGTCGGCTTTGGCATCTATAGCCACCTGATGGATATTTTGCGCCGGACGTGCTATCATAAATACTGGACGAATAAGACCTCCAAAGTTCCAATAATCGGCACGACGTTCAGCCAAATTCACTCCTGCATTTTCACTCTCTTTGCTGACAGTTACTTCGAGTACATTCTTTTTCTTCGGACCAAAGAACACACGATCACTTACATCATAGGTTACACGATAAAAACCTCCTTGATGCATAGAACCAGCTTTACGCCCATTGATAGTTGCTCTCATATCAGTCATTGCAGCCTCAAATATAAGTTCTATCTGCTTTCCATTCCAAGATTCTGGCAATTCAAACTCATATTTATACATGCCTTTCTCATCGGCAACACCTTCAGGAAACGCTTTTCCATAGAACTTCATACCATATTGGAACGTACCAAATCCTTGGCACTCCCAGCACGATGGTACACCAATCTTACTCCATTTTCCTGAGTTGTTACCACTAGTACACATGAAATCCCATTGCACCATGTCATCACAACCAGTACCTGAAAGATACTGTTTCTCCGTTTCTACTGACGACTGCGCACTTAAAGCAGCCGAAAATAGCAACGAAGCAACACACATAATAGTTTTCTTCATATTATAGCTTTAGATTACAAATTAATTCTTTTTATTATAAGGAGAAATCCGGATTTTTAAAGAATGTTCCTTCTTTTCTATCGCATATTTCTTCAATACTCCCGGACCACAACTACTATTACCTAATCCCAAAACAGCAGCATCTACATTCAAGTAAATAGCTCCAGACGGTTTCAAATCACAATCATGTGAAACCTTATAGATATCCATTACCGAATAAGGTAATGCTGATGCAGAGAAAGGTCTCTCTACAGCTGAGACCTGCACCCCTTGACCTTTTTGTGACGTAAGACGAATAACGGCTACCGACTCTAAATTTCCAGAATCTTGCGGACGCGCATAGTGTGTATATTGATCGCCTGCTTTAGAGTTCCACCAATTTATGGTTGCCGCACGATGACGATCGGGATAAGTCTCCATAGGACCATAACCATACCATTCTACGTTATCCAAAGATTTATCTGCTACAAACGAGCATCCCAAACGAGGCAACTCGGGCAGTTCCCCTTGAGGCGTATAATACTGTTCAAAATCAATTGTTCCGTCTTCATGAAGCACATAAACACTACGAACATTTATGCTTCCCGACAGATAGACATAACGTTGCAAAGCCGTTACCTTAACCGAAGAATTTTCACTCTTCTCCCAATTACAAGACAATGCTTCTATTTGAGGAGCTTCCATACCATTTTTCTTCCAATCTTTAGCTAACCAGTTTCCAAAGCTCTTATCATTATCTGTAGGAGCACGGAATGCCTGAAAATTAGCAGCCGACAAGGAATCTTTAGAGAAAAATACTATTTTATCACGATAGGACAATTCTTTCAAAGCTGCCTTTCTTGTATCCCAAACAGCAGAAACCAATCCGTTCTTTACTATAATATTTCCTTCATTTTCAGATATTTCCAATTTCTTACCCTTACCAACTTCACAAGATGCCATCTTCATCAGATTATCTTGTAAAACAAGCTGTTCTGAAGCCACTTCATAGCCAGATTCAGCCCAATCGCACGCTTCTTTTAAAACTAAAGAAATATTTAAACGTACATCATCTTTATTCAGGTTCACTTTTTTCATCGACTTAGATAAATCGAAAGAAACATTCTTCGATTCTGAAGGAAGAACAATGGGTAACTCCACTTCACCAGAATCTATTTTCTTTCCATTAGTATATAGTACCCAAATAAAACGATATCCATTTACTCCTATATGATGATTATGATTAGTCAATTCTACACTACACATACCTGTAGCTGTATCCCAATTGGCAAGTTTTATATAAACTGGCTGATAAACCTTTTTTACTTCCAAGTATTTAGGAGTTATAGAACGATCAGACATCACAATACCATTTAAACAAAAAGCTTTCAGATTTGGTTGATCACCAAAATCGCCCCCATATGCCACTTGAATACGTCCATCGGGCAACTGCTTACAAATACCCTGGTCTACCCAATCCCAAATAAAGCCACCCAACATACGAGGATGACTATATATTTCATTCCAATACTCCTGAAAATTACCTAAAGCATTACCCATAGAATGAGCGTATTCACTTGTAAGTACTGGACGATTATCATTCGTTCTTTGAGCAATTGACAACAGACGTTCCCAACGTGCATTCTCTGCACGTTCCTTATCAGCTCCTTCCTCAATACCCGGATTCAGATATTCGTCTTGCGTACGAGGATAAAAACGACTGATAACATCCACTGTATAAGGATCTGGAGCACCATTTACTCCTTGTGCTCCTTCATAATGAATAGGACGAGTAGGGTCAAAATCCTTCAACCAAGCAGATATAGCTGCAAAATTCGGACCATATCCACTCTCATTACCCATACTCCAAAAAACAATACAAGCATGATTTTTATCGCGTTCTGCCATTCGGACAGCCCTATCTAAGAAAGCCGCATGCCAATCTGGTGTACTGGCTAATGTTCCACGCAAACCGTGTTCTTCAATGTCTGCTTCGTCCATAACATACAAGCCTAAAGAATCACATAATTCATAAAAACGAGGATGATTAGGATAATGTGCTGTACGAACCGCATTGATATTTCCTTTTTTCATTAAAAGAATATCTTGTAACATACGCTCCTCACTCATCACACGTGCTGTATAAGGATCGTGTTCATGACGGTTTACTCCTCTAAAACGAATAGGGCGTCCATTCACCAAGACTTGTCCGCCACGCACTTCCACACTACGAAAACCTACCTTACTAGTGATACGTTCCACAACCTTCCCAACACTATCTGTCAGCATCAAGTTTAAAGTATATAAATAAGGAGTTTCTGCCGTCCAACGATTGGGTTTCTTTACTTCTCCTGTAATACGTCCCAATTTGCGAGGCCCTCTCTGAGGATACCATTCGTTCATATTAGCTGCCTTATGATCTAAATCCAAGATAGGTTCAGCTAAAGCCTCACCAGCAAAAACCTTTAACCCTTCTTTATCTGTCAATTCAGCTATAATCTTATAACCTCTACCCTTTTCCTCTCCAAAAACACTTAACAAAGGATCTATCTGAAGGATAAAGTCTTCATACCCATTGTAAGGTAATGTTCGTACTGTATAATCGCGAATACGGATATCAGGTGTGTGAAACAATGACACACTTCGTTGAATACCACCAAAGCGCCAAAAGTCCTGATCCTCCAAATAAGAGCCATCACTATAACGATACACCTCAACAGCTATCTGATTCTCTCCAGCATGAAGATAAGGAGTTATATTAAATTCTGAAGCTTCCATGCTTCCTTCACTATACCCCACACGTTCACCGTTTATCCATACATAAAACGCACTCATCACACCGTCAAAACGAAGAAAAGTCTGTCCTTCTTTCGTCCATTCATCAGGAAGTAGAAAAGAACGTCGGTATTGTCCTACTGGATTTCGTTCTTCATAAGTAGTGAATTTTTTCTTCGGTTCCTTCATTACATAAGGAGGATCTATACGAAATACATATCCTGCCGAAGCATAAATAGGAGTTCCATATCCATTCACTTCCCAATTAGCAGGAACAGGAAAATTAGTCCAGGTTGCATCGTCAAAATCTGTACGATAAAAATCCAACACACGTTCTTCTGGAGTCTTAGTCCATCGAAACCTCCATGTTCCATCTAAAGACAGCATCCGATCGCCTTTCTGATTTCCAAACGGAATAAAACCAGCACGTGCCGGTTCACGGTTTATTTGAAGAACATGATGATTCTCCCAATCATGTTGTTGAGAATATCCCCCTAACAACATGCCTAACGATACTATAAATAAACCAACTCGCTTCATCTACATAAAAAGTTTTAATCTGTTTATCTTATTGTACATCCAACGCATCGAAGGCCAATCCCTCCATATCTTCTCCCGACAAAATCACCCGATAATGTCCGGCATTGATAAATGTTCCTGTAGTAGTACTCATCATACGCCACTTAGCCGGAGTTTCAGGAAATGTAAGTGTATCTTCCTTCAACACCACACCTTTAGCATCGACAAATTTCATATTCACAGCTATTGGTTTTGCACTACTATTCATATATTTAAAACGTAGAGCATAAACCTGTGCCAATCCTGTAGAGACCTTCCATTCTATAAGATTTCTAGAACCTTTCTTAAAGAATATACCTGTTTGTTTCTTAACTATATTCTCTACATAATTTCCTTGGACCTTAGCTTTTTCAGCTTCGTATGTTACATTAGCACGTGCATTTTTATCTTCTGGTAACAATTCCTTAGGAGTTTTTACCAATACATCTTTAGCCGCTTTCTCCCAGCTCCAATTATTTTCCGGAAGAGCCGGCACAGAAACCTGCATATCGGTAGTAGCTATTGCTATTGCCGAAAGAAGAGCTTGTCCGGATTTCACCTCTGGAAAATTGATAAGAAGTTTTCCATCCGTCACTTCTGCCTCAACTACTTGCTTTAGAGCAACATCATGCCCTACTTCTGCCCATATATCCAAATCATCTATCACAGTTTTTCCGTTTATTGCCACATCAAAAATGCGCATTCCCTCACAATCAACTAATGAAGCCCCTGTTCCATGCCAAGGTTCCACAAAATATAACTCTACTCTGTATTTTCCATTTGGCACATTGAAACGATAATTCAACTTATGACGTCCAAAACGGAATGCTTGAAACAGTTTCCAATCACGTGTTCCACCAATAGGATCATTTGTTATGCGTTGACTTGCCAAATAAGGATTCAAATCCTGAAAATCCTCTGCCCATGAACGAGAAAAATTCACATTATCTGTAAGCCATTTCTGTCCGAATTCATCAAGATACTCATCACCACCACAATTTACTCGATACAAATAATTATATCCTTCTTTACCTTGCAACAAGGCTTGCTTTTCCTCTTTATAAAGCAAATCAAAATTTGGGGCTTTTTCCAAATTATTCAATACGATTACATCTTCAGCCACCTGCTTGCCTTTATAGTATGCAACTGCACGAAGCACGTTATATCGTATGTCACGATTCACCCAAATAAAATGAGTACCTATGCCTTCACGCAATTTGTAACCAAGAAAAGCTTCCTCACCTGCATCGTTATATAAACGAACCGAATCACAATTGCTATACACTTCTATTGTGGCTTGACGACGCTCCTTAAAACGATCTGGCCAAGTGTGTGACGCAATGTAAACCATCGGATCCGTCTTTGCACTAACATAGTTAGAACGATACATATAATATACATCCAATGGTTCTTCCCACGGAGTTACCAGTCCTTTATAATTAAAGGGGCCTACTTTGTCTATCTTACGATAAGCTTCGTCCGGCTGACGTCTACCTGGGTTGTCATGACTACTGTAAATCCACTGAAAATGCCCGCATACACTATCTTTAGCTTCTTCAGCCAAACGTACTTTTACCTCCATCAAATGGCACATATGTTCTTCACTCCACACACCTTCCGACTCTGCTTTTCCCGGTTCAGTATGCAAATCAATACTACGCCATCCTCCATATTCACCGTTCAGCAATTGATTCTTTTGAGCCAGTTCCCGATTATACTTAAACACATCTCCTCCGTAAGTACCACTCCAATTTTGAATTACATTCCAGTCTGTTCCATCGCCACCGTTACAAGTTGTAATAATACGCATATTACGAGCAGTGGGGTCCATTTCACGAATGATTTCGCTACACTCCTGTGCAAATTCCTTTGGCAAAGTACTTTCATTTTGCAATCCCCACATCACTACAGATGGAGAATTACGACGTTCTTTCACCCAACGACGAAGCATTGTTTTAAAGTTCTCTCGAAACTCAGGAGTATCATACCACACATGAGCCGATAACTGAGTCCACCACAAGATACCTTCTTTATCCCAATATTGCTGATATTCCAGATTATGCGGTTGATGCGCATCTCTAAAAGCGTTAAAGCCTGCATTCTTTATTTGTTTTACACGCGAAGCTATCTGTTCTTTTGAAAAAGCATGACTTTGTCCAAACTGATGTTCGTATTCGCACACTCCGTTGATAAATACAGGTTTTCCATTTAAGAAGAAACGTCCATCATTATCATTTCGTTTCACCGGCCAACTCAATGTACGGAATCCAAAAGAAGTAGTTATTTCATCCGTTGTTGCTGTTCCTCTCTTTATCATTGTTGCCAACTGATATAAGTAAGGCTTCTCAGTGCTCCACAAAATAGGATTCTCTACGGTCGATTCCTGTCTTATCACTTTAGTTTCACCCGGAGCCAATGTAACAGCTACCGGCAAACGGAACACTTTTGCTCCATCAGCATTATTCAATTTGTTAACCAACTCTACAGTCTGCTGTTTCTCGCTATAGTTGGTAACTTCTGTTTCAATGTACACTTTCTTCAACTCGTCGTCATGCCAGATATGTACACCGAACGGTTCAATTCGTATTTCATCAGTCACCTCCAAAACTACCGGACGATAAATACCAAACGGTTGCGATCCTTCACTAAATCCCCATTCCGAAGAACATCCTCCGCATACCCAAGGCATATCAGCAATCATCTCCGGATGTTCGGCCAAGACCTCTAACGTATTATTTTCACGAAGTACATCTGTCACATCCAATGTCAAAGTAGTACGTCCCACAGCATGACGCCCCAAATCTCTACCATTCAATTTTATAGTAGCATACGTACCTACTCCTTCAAACCGAATAAAATATCGTTTCCCTTTCTCTATTTTATCCAAAGAAAACTCTTTAATATAACCCGCGGAACCGTGCAGATTACCATGTGTCAACTGTCTATATCCATAATAATCATCCCAGTTATGAGGCAGATTTACCCTCTGCTTCTGAGTTTCCTTTTTATCTTTTCCTATCAACCACGTTGTCCAGTCACGATCCAAATCAACCAAAGTGCGCCGATTTTTTACTTCTGGATTTGGGAATTTTACTTTCGAACGCCCCATAGGCTTACTTGTTGCCACCGCAATACCTCTCTGTTCATTATTATTGACTGCGCAATAAAAATGATACACCACACCTTCATGTTTTACCACATAACTTTTATGGGCAAACATCTCATCATAAGGTTTGGTCGGATAAATCAAATCATCACCTTGCCAGTCATCCCATGTCACCAAATCATAGCTACATGCAAATGTGTTGAATGCTTTATAAGGCCGAGTAGGGTTAAAAGCAGAAAAATAAAACATTACGTAAACATCACCCATTTTCTGTATTTGAGCATCTCCAGTAATAGTTCCTTGTGCTTCATGCGTAAATACCGGATTTCCTTCGTAACGTTTCCATTTTTTCATATTCTTTGACAACGCTATGCCAATTCTCTCACCTTTAATTTTTGTATCTGGATTAATACCACCTGCATTGTAATACATAACAAAAGGAGCACCCAACGTTTCACTTTTATCCCAGTAAATCATTGGTTTATAATGAGTAAGATTTTCCCACCATTGAGTTTCTTTATCTTTACTTGTCAATACAGGTTTCTTCACAGATTCCCACTCATGAGCCATTGTCGGATTATTTTTTGTCCAAGCCACTCCAATAGATAAAGGTGCTTCTATAGCTTCATAGCCACGTCCTACACCTCCAAAATAACTCATCCAGGAACGTCCTTTATAACGTTGTAGAGCATAACTTCCCCCCCACTCCATATCTACCAAACCGGCATATCCTGCTCTTTGGTTACAATCCCACGTATTATCACGATAAGAAAGAACGCGTCCCAAGGTTCTCCACTCAAGCAAATTATCACTTTCTGCGAGCCAAGTTTCATAACCTCGACCATCTTTAGCGCCTTTCCCATTATAAAGGACATAAGTCATGTACCATTTATCACCTTCACGGAAAACAGTCGGGCAATCAATCTTTTCTTTGTTGGTTGCAGGAGCCACCACCAGGCCATATTTATAAGGAGTCTTAGCCTCCTCATAAACCTGTGCCATACGTTCCTGTGACACATGACGTTGCGCCTGTGTGTTATCACACCACAGTGCAAACATAAGCATCACCAATAATGAGAGTCTTTTCATTCTTTAACAGGTTAATTCTACACTATACATCGTTAGTCGCTTTGCTATAACGGATGCCCAGGGCACCGTCTCTACACCGGAAAGTTTGGAAAGTATGCCGGGAAATGATTCCCCGGCATACCATATGCTATACATACTAATAAAACAACCAATCCATTGCATCATCTGTACCATTCAAAGCCGCATTACGCACTTTGATGGAAGAATCTGTAAATCCCAATACCATTACAAATCCTTTCGGCAAGAGCAATGAATGCTTTCCTGCCTGGAAATGATAAGCATGTACATTAGCCAAAGGCATCGAATCCAAATGAATAGCATTTGTCAATACAGGTTCTGCCTGTCCATACTCATTTGCCGAAGCATCGGTTTCCAATTTAGGTGCCTTAGCATATTTCTTTTGGTCATCTTTAAAGTATCCTACCAACAGCTGCACCGGAACTTTACATTCAAACTCTACTTTTGTTCCGTTTGCTCTTTGTTCTGCACCATCCATAACATAAGCAGTCATTCCAACAAGTTCCGGAGCCAAATCCTGTACTTTATTCTTTGGTAGGTTACTCATCAACAATGCACCTTTAGCCAACTTAACAGGTTTCAAAGCACTAATCAATTGGACTTTTGCAGGGTTCAAAGGTTCAATGTCTTCAGTATGTTTTGTCATTTTTCCTTCGACCTTATCTTGAAGTGTCTGCAAATTAGCTTTGAAATTTACGAGTTCTTTTTCATAATGAGGCAGCAGCTCTTCCCAAGTTTTATTTTTTCCCTCATCACCTCCGATAGGGATACGTCTCTGAGCTGTCTGCATGCTATTTGCATATAAATAATGATCTTTTGTTAATTCCACCAATTTACGGTAATGTTCCAAACTCTTTTCCAACAAAGGAGTAACTTTATCCAAATACTTCAAGTCCTTACTCCATTGATAGTTCAATACCTGTTCTGCAGCTTCTACTTTATATTTGAAGAAATAAGCAAATTCACGATAACAATGCATATCGTTAATCAATCGTTTCATTTCCTCACTATTTTCCGATGCTTTTCCTTTCAATTGGTCTATTGCAGCCACAGCTTTATCACCATGTTCTACACACTGATTCACGATATCCAAAGGCAATTCACCTACATGTGGCTGTTTCTTCCATTCTTTCTCCACATATTCTATAAGTTTTTCTCCTTCCGGACCACAACTTTCATAAAATCCAGGATATATAGTATATTTATAAGGATTAACTAACTGACTAACGAACATTCCCAACAATAATGTCTGGCGATTTCCTTCGGTAATACCAAAACGGCGAAGCAATTTTGGCGCAATCTCACCCGATTCTTCGTAAGCTTCACGCACCCAAGCACCTTCTTCATCCGACAAACCATAGAAATTGGCAAATTCACGATTCCAATACTCCATTTCTTCGTTTCTATCTCTGCGACAATTCCATGCATAACGTCCCCACATTTTATACCATGCCCAATCACGATAAATTTGTTCCTCACGTTGTCCGTCAGGTAATTTATCGGCTGTATACGGAAATTCCCAATAAGAAGCCTGCGGGAACAAATGAAGCGCATTCGCTCCATGTACATCGTGCATAGCTTGAACTACTTTTTCTACAAAATCAGGAGAGCTCCAACGGAAAGGTTCCAAATTGGCCAACACATGCACATTTTCAATATGAGTAGAACCTAAAGAGCTCAGATCTTTATGAATCTGTGCCCACGGTCCTCTCGGCTGATAAGTAGTCAAAGATTCTCCATTATACTTATGCATCGTATAAAGATTTTTATATAACGGAAGAGCTGCATCCATTACCATTTTGCAGTTCGTATCATGAGCACGTACCAAAATAGGAGGTTCATCAGTGCGTCCCAATGCGCTCAATCCATCTTTCACACCTGGAATAATAGTCTTGGTAAACCATTCCACATCGTCTTCATAGGTGGACATAGCCTCACCCAAACATACCAACAGTCCCACATTGGGATAATTCTCTACAAAAGCAGCAATACTCTTACGTGTATAATCACTCAACAAGGGAGTAATGGCACGGTTACGATCCTGTGTTTTAATGCCATAATGTTCAGCAAAAGGTTTAGACACCAAGATATTGTAGAATTTCTGAATTACAAAAATACCACGTTTGTCAGCCTCTTTCGTCAAAAAAGCATACATTTCCTTATTCTTTTCAAAAGTAGCATCGTCCACCTCTACTGCAAAAGGATAATCATCCAACTTCACCAATGAAGAGAAAGGATGTCCATTCCACAAGTAAAGAGAGTTCATGCGATTATCTACCAGCATATCCAGGTATTCAATCCACATTTCCTTATCATAGAACCAAGGGAAGTTCTCCGATGTATAAGGATATTCATATACACTATATCCCGGCAGAATAAATGTTTTCTGAACGCCAACACACGTACCACGCAACACCATCTCGGGTGCATCGGTAACCTCTTCCGGCAATTCCAGTTTCTTATCATGTTTTAATCCGTCAGTCAAATAACATGTACCATAAATCACACCGTTTGGATCATTACCACAAATACGAGTAACATTTCCTTCTGTTTTAATGGTATATCCCTCTTTCTTCAATCCTTTCTGGTCACTGACAGATAGAGCGATTACTTTATTTTTCTGTTCTCCTTCAGGCATTTTGTCAATAACGACCGCATCATATCCTGCTTCATCCAGAATTTTCTCCAAACGTTCACCCGCATACTCCACACGGTTGTTTAAACCTGCAGGTACTACAATTGTTATTTTTTCCTTGCCACAACTCATTAGCGTCAAGGCAGATAATAAAAATACAATAAATTTCGATTTTACCATTTCCTGTTACTTATAATTTACTATAACTTCATCTCTTGTATCAATCCACAAGCGATATTTCCCATCACCTGCTTTTTCAAATTCTCCAACAGAAGCTTCGGGAAGCTCATTTGCCAAAACATACAAATATCCCTTTCCTTCAGTAACTTTCACTTTAATCTGCTCCCTATTCATAAATACAGAGATTTCTCCATTAGGAATAGGAACACAACCTTCCATCCATTCCAGTCCACCCAGCACCGGAGAGATAGAAAACTCTTTATAACCTTCTTGAACAGGTTTCACGCCCAAATAATACTTACCTAACAGATAAACCGGACTAGCTCCCCATGCATGACACAGACTCTTTCCATAAGGGCGTCCATACATGGCTAAATGTTGAGCTCCAGTTTCATTAGGATTATATTTCTCCCAGAACGAAGTAGCTCCTTCACGCAACATACCTCCCCAGTAGTCTTTCATTTCCTTCATCACTTTTGTTTGCTCGCCCATTGCACACAAAGCCTCCAGTTCATAAAAGCGCATATACGGAGTAGTTATCTTCAGGATATTATCATTCAATAAAACTGAATATTTAATTTTTTCCTTCTGCTCATCTGTCAAGTAATTAAAGAACACGGCAAACATATTGGCATAACGAGTCACTTCTTCACTTTGTTTTCCATTCACCCGATTATGTACCAACGCCTGCTTAGCTTCATTCCAAAAAGCCGGCATTAATTTGTCTTTCAAATCAGAAGCCAATTTGTCATACTTGCACACATCTTTTTCCTCACCGGAAAGCCCGGCGCATAATGCCATTGTTTCAAGGCTTTTGCACAGTAATACCTGTTCAAACGAAAGTTCTCCATGTTTATCCAGATAGCCATCGGCCCAATCCACAAACACCCAATCGCCAGTCAGCCCTTCCACCATACCGTTCTCATTGGCTCGTCCTAGCACATAATCCATCATAGTCTGCATCCGTGGATATATCTGAGTAACAAAATGTTTGTCTCCGGTATACATATAATAATCATAGATACTCAAGAACCAGAAGAACGTATAGTCCATAATCGTATTGGAATGACTGGTTACAGGGTCTTTGCCCCGAAGCAGCCAGATAGTCCGTTTTACACATTCACTATCAAAAAACAAATAATAGTTCATCAGATAGCTTTGAATGGCATCACCACTCCACACCCAACGGTCACGTTTGATTCCATCAATGAAAAACTCGCGTGTTGTGAGATGCATGGTATAAGCTCCAATGTTCCAGATTCTATTTAGCTCTTCGTCATTACATTTGAAACTACCACGATATTCTTCAGGCAGGAATTCATATTGCATACTTACCTCACCCCAGTTCACGTCACCGTTTTTCACAGCATATACGTAACGAAAAGCCTTGCTATTTCCCAATGTATAGCAACCTTCAGTCTGTATGGTTTCATTTACCGATAAATCAGTAACACAACTTGGACTTACTTTCAACTTATCCAGTGTTTCACAATACTCTTTATCTGTGGCCTCTTCCGAACTCTCACCATAATAAAGTTCTATTTCACCGGTGCCAGTCAAACCCTTCAAAACTATATACCCGAATGTTTCCTTCCCGAAATCATAAAGTACTCCGTCTTCCATTTCTGTTACCGATACTGCTTGAATATTTTCCCGCATCAACTTAAATTCCGACGGACGTTGTGCCGGGTCATTAAAATTCCAATGAGCAGCATCCATATAGACTGTAGCCGATGTATCACTGGCTTTTCCGCTCTCATCAATCCACTCCTTATCTTCGTAGGTTACTTTCCAAGAGCTATCGGTATTTATAGTTTTTCCCTGCACGAACAGGGCTGGAGGAGTAGCTTGATTCCATATTTTAATATTCAGATGGTGTTTTCCTGCCGGAATCACAAATTTTTCGGGCATACCGAACTGTAGTTTTCCGTCAAGCTTAAGATTATATTTGCCTTCGGCTGCAATAAATATTTCTTCATCCTCAGCCAAATTTACCATCTTGCTAAATTCCACAGTCACATAATGGCTATCCATCTTCCAAAACGGAGGAAAGAATGCACCACGTTCTGTACGACGGCCGTTCATCTGATTGCCCAGCCATATTTCATAATCACCTGGATACCAAATCCACGTACTTTTAGATGTCATCGCCATATCTTTCTTTTGTTATTTGTTCCAATGTTTTTCCTCTTGTTTGAGGCGTCCATATCATACCCACAACCAATGAAATCATCAGTAAGGCTATCATGATATAAGCCGCACGATAAAAGCCTTCACCATTTTCTCCATAAATATGCACGAAACCTAATCCCCACACAGCCGAGATTCCACGCACAACAAAAAACATTATACCTTGTGCTGCGGCTCTATACTTAGCCGGGAATAGTTCTGAAGCCCATAATGCATAAAATGCCTGAACAGACACGCCAGCCTGAATAGCCCAAAGAAGAGTGAACAATAGCAGTCCGGAAATACTGCGAATTCCTATAGTTACAATAATAAGCCATGCAACAACTCCCATTCCCACACCAAACACATAAAGCCAACGTTGGTTCACTTTATCCACTATCATCGAAAATACAAATGTGGCAAAAATGATAATAATCCACTGTCCGGCTGAAAGCATATTAGCATGTACATTCGACAACCCACCGGCTGTTTCATAAATATGCTGTTGGAAAAAGCCCATTACCGAGCTTACCAAGTTCCAGGTAAGATAAATTCCAGCAAGGAATATCATGGTGCGTATATTCACCTTATTTGTCAGCAAAGTTCCGAACGAAGCAAAGGTTCCGGACTGTTTTTGTCCAGCCTGAGCCTGCTGAACAGCCTTCCATTCTTCCGATTCATTAAGTTTCCGCTGCAGATTCCAAGCAATAAATGCAACAATAAACAAAGAAGCAAACACAATTCGGCTACTGAAAACATTCAATTCTGCTCCAGATGCTGTTCCACCGGTAAGCAATGCTGCCACCCATTCCACAAATCCAAAGAGTACTCCCTTTGTTCCATCGCCGGTAGGAGGAGCAAACAACATACCCAAAATCAAGATAATGGTAGGCCCTACGCCCCATGCCATCTGTGAAATGCCGATATTACGTCCTCGATTTCCCACACCTGAATTTTCTGATATATATGTCCATGAGGCAGGTACACCCACACCCACCGAAATTCCAGTAACCAAGAATCCTAACAGCAACATCGGGAAATTCATCGATATTACAATGAGAGCCACACCCAACATATAAACCAACATGTTATAGGTATAAATGGCTTTACGTCCATACTTATCAGCCAAAAATCCACCCATGATTGCTCCCAAAGCCGCGCCCAGACAGTTCGCGCTGATAGCATTCAGCCAACCTAAGTGTCCTTCGGTCAGTTCCAAATAATTCTGCCAAAGAGTCAGACCACTGGCTCCTGCCACAATAGCTCCGGCATCCAAGTAATTGGTCAACGACACGGCTATTGTACTTTTCAAACTTCCTTTTTGGTTTTCCATATTATTACATTCTGTTTTTCGGTTTATTTCTTTTTCATCGGAATAATTCCGGCTTTGAGTTTAATACTGTCATTCACCATCGGTCCATTATTTTCCCACACATTACCTGGTCCGTTGGCATTCTTCAAGAATTTTTCTCCTTCAGTCCAATTATTCTTTACGGTTATGAAGGAAGAACCTTCGTCTGTATAAAGATAGAACCAATGGTTAGGATCGTGTGCATAACCGGGAGAATAAATACTGTGAACTACATTCTCAGTAATATAACTTTTGGGTTGTGCTCCCAACGTATATATACCCGCAGTGTCATACATATGCTTGGCATAATGATGAATCAAGTTTCCACGTACCACATTATTTCTCATACAGTTTACACTCTGTGTCCATCCCCATCCCAAACTGATTCCTGTATAGGAAACTTCGTTAATTTCATTATGTTCTATAGTAATATCGGCCACATATCCGGCACAAACAGCCACACATCCCCAATCCTCATTGGTCACGTTAGTAAACAAGTTATTTCTGATAGTTTGGAATGTACACAGCTCACGTTTGTCATATGGCTCATAAGGTTGGTGTGTTTCATGCGCTTCGGGAGAGAAACTGCCCACCACAACTCCGTTTCCGGCAATATCACGAAAAACGCAATTTTCAATCAATCCTCCTTTGTTTCCTTCTATATAATCCAATCCGGTAGAACCTAGATGTTCAAAATTACAATTCAAGAAATCAACATTCTGTGCGAAACGCACCGATACAGCTGTTCCGGGTCGGCCCAGCCATCCTTGATTATCCAGTTTGTGATTATTGTAGTTCCGAATCATCTTCGGGGTTATCTTATATCCATCTGTCAGATACATTCCGGCTTGTAAGGGCACATGTCCTTGCAAAGAAGGACGCATCCACGTAGCATAATTAAAATGTATATTCTTGAATTGTACATACTTTACCGGATTGTCAATAGTTCCTAAAACTTGAACCAAAGTTTCCACTGCCGGAACTATAGCTTGAGCCGAAGCCATGTTCTCTCCGCTACGAGGATAGTAGTATACCTTGCGTGTATTAATATCATGGTACCATTCACCGGGACAGTCGAGCAGTTCTTTGGCATTAGTCAGATAGAATGCCGAGTTATGTCCGTCTGTTGTAACCATCGGTCTTGGCCAAGGATGTTCAAACTGAATTCTGCTTTCTGGATCATGGAAGCGTACGCCGACCGAATCTCCCTGAATATCAATAGATTTAATGCGAAGGTTAGCCACACACCACATTTCGTGAAGAACCATTTCTGCATAAGGAGCTTTCAAAACCTTCTTCATGGCTTCGGCAGGCACCCAAAGCACTCGGTTTTTAGTATCTACGCTACGTATGCGATACATTTTCTCAAAATCTTCCACATCGCGTGCACGCACAGCTTTCTCTCCATTTACCCACAGTTGACGGAAATCCAAAGGGCGTCCATTAAATGAAGGGACATCTGCCACCCACAACTTTCCTTGTTTTTTCCAACCGGAAAGAACAACACCTCCGCTAACGGAAGCACCTTCTTCTCCTTGAATCACAGTGGGTGCCACATGGGTTCCGCTGTCTTCCGGACGCACAAACAAAGGTTCATACACCGAATGCACACCTTTTTCCAAATGAATGGTTATGCCTTTCTCTACACCAGGAGTCTTCAAGCGGCGCATCTCCCGAGCCTGGCGCAAGGCTGCCGTCAATGTAGCTTTCGGTGCATCTTTTGTTCCATCGGCAGCATCATTCCCTTTTGGAGAAACCCAGATGTCTGTAGCAAACAGATTTATACTTGCTGATAATAATATGACAGAAAGGATATTTCTCATATTTACGAATATAGATTATAGTAATAAATTAAGGTATTTGGTTTTAAACAGCTGTTGTCGGCAAGTTTCAACCTGCCGACAAGCTGTTTTTATAGGTTCGGTTTGTTTATTCAACAAACATTATTTTTGAAATGCCCGGTTATTTAGCCAATGGCATCCATACTGTCATTTCCGTTTTGCCCCGGTTGCCCCACGCAAAATAGGGAATCAACTGAATCTTCACTTTCTTGTCGGTTTTTCCCACTTCACGATAAAGAACATTATTCCACGAAGCCTCATCCATCAAACGGGCTTCTCCCTCAAGAGCCACCATCTTGCTTCCGTCAATTTCTATTTGTTTCGGAGTAAGTTTTATGTCGGCAGGAATCAGTACATCATCAATGCGTTTTCCATCGGCTACATCCACACCTTCAAGACAATAAACCAACGGACCACGTTTCACCACTACCTGATTACGTGTTTCCTCTACCAATGGATTCGACTCCATCAACTTCGCACGCATCTCCATATCAAGTTCTACCACATCGCCTTTCTTCCAGACACGGTTCACGGTAGCATAGGTATTGGCTCTGGCTACCAGATTCACAGGAATACCATTCACTTTTACTTGGGCATTATCGCACCATTCGGGAATGCGTAGATGAAGAGCCATTTCTTGTTTTTTAGGAACAGCATTAAAGGTCAGAACCACTTTACCATCATATGGGTAACCTGTTACTTGAGATACTTGCAACTTACTCTTGCCCATAGTGGTATTCAGTTCGCTCTGCCCATACAAGTTGCACCACAAAGCATTTTCGCTCACTGTATAGGCATAGTTTTGGGCTTCACAAATAGTACGGAGTGTATTCGGCGGACAGCAAAAACAACTGATATATTCCTGACGTTCACGCGGCCAACGCAATGTATAGGGAAAATCATCGCTCAAACGCAACGGATTGGTATAGAAATAACGTTTTCCATCCAGACTCACACCACTCAGCACACTGTTGTAAAGAGCTGTTTCTACAATATCGGCATATTTAGCATCGGCTGTGCTTTCTAACATACGCCAGTTGAACAACATATTTCCGATATTGGCACAAGTTTCATTATGTGCCGTACTGTTAGGAAGCTGATAAGCACGTCCGTAACTTTGATGGACTTTCTGAATACTATCCGGTTCATAGCAGGTTCCATCGGGCGATGTTCCATCATAAAGTGCACCACAAGCACCAGTTACATACATCTTGCGGTTCACAATATCATTCCAAATACTGGTAAGGTTCTTCATCAACTGAACCTCTCCGGTTTCAGCATACACATCAGCCACACCGGCATACAGATAATTCGCACGCACGGCATGCCCCATGGCATTATATTGTTCACGGAATGGGATTCGGTCTTGATTGTCATCAGTTCCATTCTCCACCATACCACGTATATTTATAAGGTTCTTCGAAAGTTCCAGATAACGGGGATTTCCAGTGGCACGATACATTTCTACCACACCCATATAGTGAGATGGACAAATGGCATTACGTGCCAATTCAGCCGATGCTGTTTCGTAAAAATGACAAAGGAAATCAGTAGCTTTTATAGCTGCATCGAAAAGAGTTCGTTTTCCGGTAGCACGATAATGCACAATACCAGCCATCATCAAGTGACCTAAATTATAAGTTTCAAAATTCAGTCGGTTAGCAAATGCACCTTTTTCGCCCTCGGCGCCTACTTTAGTACCTATAACAGTCTGGTCACGGTTCTCACTGTGCGAATCTATTCCTTTATTTTTTTCCTCAATAATAACAGGAGTATGTATATAACCGTCAGCTCGCTGTGCTTTTACTACCTGTGAGATGAACTTATCCATCAATTCGTCGAGCTTCGGATCTTTGTTTACAGCATAAACAGCGGCAACGGCTTCCAGCCATTTGTACATGTCGCCATCATGAAACGGAGGTCCCCAATGCTCCCCCTCACAAGTTCCAGCTGCGATTTCAAAGTTACGGAATCCATGCGATATATCGGGATTACTCCATGTGTTCCACATGCTTTGTAGCGAAGTATTGCTGTACACATTGAAACGCTCTCCCCAAAAACCGCCTGTCCACTTCACCGCACCTAACGGTGTATTGACCATTTTCGAATATTTACTTTGCGCCATATCGGTTAATCCTCCCGACTGCGCCATTGCAGCTCCTGCCACACAGGCCGATAGCGCAAAGGTTGATAAGAGTTTTTTTATCATAGCATAATGTGTTAGTTTCATAGATTAACACGCAAATATATAATAAAATACGCACATTTTAATAGAACGGACAGTAAGTTTTAAGTTTTTCTTAGCAAAATTAATGTAAATAACATCCTTAACAAT
>Cinder_p2__coassemble_1215_pt1 | contig 54048 bp, 46 predicted proteins | sample Cinder_p2__metabat2_low_PE_026 | metagenome-assembled genome bin Cinder_p2
ATGGAACGATTGAGTGAGTTGCAAAGCAGATTTAGGACATTGGTATGGAAAAATTATCGTTGACGGTATGGATAGAATAAATGTTGATATAAACGAAACAGAGATTTTTAATCTTTATCCGGAAGTACTGGAAACGTTGCTCAAAGACCATACGACAGGACGGAATATCTTTTGGGCAACGGATTCGTATGCACATAGGGGAGATGGATTTCAGTATAGTGATGCCAGATGTTATATTTGCACTTGTTTAGCTCTTTTTTTCATTTTCGGCTTTACTCAACTTTTCGAATATCAGATATTGCAGTTCCACGCTTCGTGTTTTTATAGAATATGGTTAGGAACAGACCATAAGAATCGGGATATTTAATCAAAAACATATATCTATGAAGTTTAAAAGGTTCCTTTATTTGTCTACTACACTTGCTTTTGCGTTTTGTTCATGCAGTGATGATGATGAAATGGGAGGCGATTTTACACCTACTGTCTTCAACGTAATGGGTAAAGTTGAAAAAGGTCCGATGATTCGTGGTTCTCACGTAAAAATGCGGACTTTAGATGAGTACATGATTCCTACCGGCAGTTCTTATCCTGCTACCATTGACAACAATATGGGGGATTTCAACTATGGCGCACTCAAGATTAGTAGCCCGTATGCCCAACTGACGGCAGACGGCTATTTTTTTAATGAAGTGGATGGTGAATTATCTGAAGGCACTATTAAGCTGGACGCTATTGTGGATTTGAAAGACAACAGTACCATCAATGTAAATGTGCTGACCCACTTAAAAAGCAAGCGTATACATCATTTAGTAACCACCAAAGGCTTGACATTCAAAGAGGCTAATGCACAAGCCCAAAAGGAACTACTCACTCAATTCGGATTGCAGCAATATGCCTCTAAAGATGCAAGCCAATTCTCTCTTACTTCCGGTGATGATGCCTCCGGAGCCTTGATAGCCATTTCATCATTGGTACTGACAGACAGGTCAGATGCTGAAATCGTTGAATATCTATCCATATTAAGTGACGAGTTTGGAAAAGATGGTGCTTTTAGTCAAGAGACAAAGAAAAAGATACAATCCGGTAAGAATTACCTGAATGCAAGATTGGACAGAATTTCCGAGAACATTAAGAACCGCTATAAGGAATTAGGATTGGAGGTTAAAATCAAGGACTTGGCATATTATTTTGACTGGGATAATGACGGCGTTGCTGGAAACGAAATAGAAGACTCTGAATCAGTTACGCTTAGCACAAGTGAACTTAATGCACCAGCGGAAGGAGGCGAATACACCGTTACTGTTAACTCGGACAAGGCTTATTACCTAAATCCACCTTCCCATGAATCGGATGGGGATTCTAACCTTGATATGACTCCCGGTGATCAAATTACAGAAGAATACTTTGGACTATACGAACCCGGTGCAAACATACCGACCCCTTCAATAAAGTATAGCAAAACTATTACAGACAATGTCATTACCGTAAAGATAGAGCCAGCACAATTCAAGAAGGATTTCTCTACCACCTTTACGATATATAACGCAAGAGGTAAAGCTGCCGCTACGGTGACTATCAAACAAGCTGGAGACAAGAACTATTGGGTTAAGCATGACCCTGTCAAATTGGGCGAACAGGGAAAACAAGCTGTGTTAGGCATTATAAGGTTCATGAGAGATGCCATAGCAATGCAGCAACGTTTACAAACCAGCTATATTCATCAAGAAGACTTTGCAAACCCAGTACCTTTCCAACCTTATGATGGTAAAATAGGCAACACCTGGAATTATTACTATTCAGCAATCAATCAGTGGCTTTTGATTAAAGATATTGATGCAAACCGATTGAATTGCTATCAGTCGTTTATCAATACCCACCTTGCATTGGCATACTATCAGCTGTCTTCTCGTTGGGGCAGTGTGCCATTTATAATGCAACGACCGAATGATGCTCACATTTCCCTGCCACGTACAGATGAAGCGGAAGTCCTTTCAAAGATAGAAGATATGCTATTCGATGCGATGGAAGACTTCGATGAACATCACTATGATGCTTTCCATGATGCCAACGAGATGCTTTTTGTTTCCAAGGATGTAGCCAGAACATTGCTTGCCTTTGTTTATTGTAATCAAAAGGAATTCGATAAGGCATTGCCACTTTTGGAAGAAGTCATCCGAAAAGGTGACTACCATTTGGAATATACAAAAGCTACCGAATATAAAAACAATGCAGAGTGTATTTGGGGATATCTCATACAGACACGAAACGGAGAGGCATGCCATCCTTGCCTTGACTACAAGGATGTGATACTGACAGCTGCTGAATGTCTATATCATACAGGAAACAGTTCCAAGGCTAAGGAATACATCAATCAAGTATGTGAGCATAAGAATCTCACAGTTAATCAATCGGATGTACTGAAAGCCATTGCTTCACTGCACTACCAGATAAACTCACCAAGCTATATGAATTTCATCAGAAGAAACGGATTGGGTGAATCCTTTATGGGACTAAGCCATGACAACCTTTATCATCTTTTATGGCCTATCCCCAGCAGTGAAATGAATTTGAATCCGCAAATGACTCAGAATCCTGGATATTAAACACTTGTAATGTAAAAGACTGAAAGCTATGTCAATGTCGGCAGGGCTTTTTTTTAGCCAAAACAACATCCTATTAAAGGGTTATAAACAAAAAAGTGAAAACAAGTGAAAATACATGCCTGTTTTTCATTGTTCAATAGCATATTTTCACTAATTCGTATCATAAAAAGTTGTTACTAAATTTATGTGTGGTGAAAAACGCATCGAAACAGGTCGCCTGATTTCAATGAATCATAATTGTTTAGGTGATACTTCGCTCTTTGGGGCGAGGATTGTTTCTGTGTTTGCAGTTCTCTTGAATATTATTCCCAGAAAATCTTCTAATCATTTAGTAGTGTGGAAAATTCGTATAAACACACAACGGGACGATTCTGTAAAACAGTAGAAGGCAGTCGAAATCGACCAAGATGACAAAAAAGCCTTTTCATTACTCACTTGTAAACTATTTTAATCAATAAAAGAGATACATTTATAGCATCCTAAGAACTGCAGTTGTTAGGAGCTATGAATGGTATTTCTTAGGAGGTAAGAACTGCAGTTCTTATCACCTAAGAAACACAGTTCTTAGGTCGGTCCAATCGAAATTCTTGATTTTTCTGTTAATTTTTTAACATTAAAGAACCAGAGGTGAGCCGGGAGTGAACGAAAATGAACGAAATGTGAACGAACTAAGAACAAAAAAGAAATGGCGAAAAGGCCACTTCTTTTGCTTTTTTTTCATATTGTAAACTAATTTCGTAATTAAAATGCTTCGTTTCGCTAAAAATCAAAGCCTCAGGTCCTACTGCCAGATATTTGAATGAATCACCCGACTTTTACCATAACTATCACTCCATTAAATGTGTTGGGAATGATATGAGTTTCGAAAATCTCATACTCGACTTTCAGATTTTCTATTTTTTCTAATCAGCATCATCCAACACCGGAAACTTCTTACGAAAAGCAACTAGCGAATCCATATCAAGTGTAGCGGAAACCAAACTTTCCTTTCCCTCTTCACCATCTGCCAAGGTACGTCCAAACGCATCTAACATCACAGTGTGTCCCGAATAAAGACTATGAGGATCTGCTCCTACTCTATTGGCTGCAACAACATAACACTGGTTTTCCACAGCCCGGGCACGAAGAAGTACATCCCATGCTCCAATACGCGAATGAGGCCAATTGGCTACATAGAGTATTACATCATAATCTTTCCGATTACGTGCAAACACAGGGAAACGCAAGTCATAACACACCTGCAACAGTAACCTCCATCCACGAAATGTTACGACCACACGCTGTGTACCGGCTGTATACGCTCTGTTTTCCCCTCCATAGGCAAACAGATGACGCTTGTCATACCAATATACTTCATCCGGAGTTACAAAATAAAAGCGATTGTAATACTTACCGTCCTCGCACACAGCCAAACTGCCACATACAGCACAATTCCGTTCTCCAGCCACCTGCCTCATCCAATCTAAAGATGAAGTTGCCATTCCCGATACACCGGGAACCCAAGGTTCCATACAAAAGCCGGTGGCAAACATCTCGGGAAGCACATATACATCACTTTCAACCGCTTCGCGAATCAAGTGTTCTATCCTCTCCAAATTTTTTAAGGCATAACACCAGTTTATATCAACTTGAAGTGCTGTTACACGCAAAGTTTTTGTCTTCTCCATAAATTTCCTTCATGTTTTAGAACCCTACAAACATACCGACTATCGAAACATTAGTCTTATGATTAAAATGCCATACTTTAACGAGAACTCAAAAGTTTCACCATCCCCTTCGCAGCTTTCTGCGATGCGCCGGCAGGTCCCAAAGAAGCAATTATCTCGTCATATCCGGAAAGCATCCTACTCCGACCAACTCCAGAAAGAATAACCTCCAGTTCCTTCTGCATATTGCCCACTGTCATAGTATCGGCCACCAATTCTTTCACTACTTCCCTATCTGCTATCAAGTTCACAAGAGAAATAAAATTCACCTTCAATACATGACGACGGAGAAAAGAAATAACCTTGCCTATAGGCGTATGATAACACACTACTTGAGGCACACGAAACAGAGCGGTTTCAAGAGTTGCAGTTCCTGATGTAACCAAGGCCGCATGAGCATGAGAAAGCAAAGCGTAAGTTTTTCCATAAACAATCTTCACCGGTGCATTCTGAACAAAACGAGCATAATAGGAAGGCTCGATACCGGGAGCTCCAGCCAAAACCAATTGATAATGAGGAAAAGCTGATGCGGCACGAATCATGTCCGGCAAATTGTCTTTGATTTCTTGCTTACGGCTACCTGCCAGTAAAGCTATAATGGGCTTGTCGACATCCAATCCATTATTCAAGCAAAAGTCTGCAGTCGTTTCTGTATAATTTTCACGAAAATGAGTTACAGCATCGACACAAGGATTACCTACATAATGAACCGGATAATGATACTGACGATAAAAATCCACCTCAAAGGGAAGAATAGAAAACAATTGAGCCACATCACGACGTATGTTCTTGATACGATAGGTTTTCCAAGCCCATATTTTGGGAGAAATGTAATAGTAGACAGGTATTGATGTGTTTTTTTTCACAAATTCTGCAATTTTCAAGTTGAAACCAGGATAATCGACCAGAATCACCACATCAGGATTCCACTGTACAATATCTTTACGACACAACTCAATATTAGCAAATATAGTACGAAGATGCAGCAAAACAGGAACAAAACCCATATAGGCCAACTCACGGTAATGCTTCACCCGACAACCTCCTACTGCCGACATCAAATCGCCCCCAAAAAAGCGAAAATCAGCTTCCGTATCCTCATCCAAAAGAGACTTCATCAAATTGGAAGCATGCAAATCACCCGATGCTTCCCCAACAATCAAATAATATTTCATTACTCACAAATATTCAGGTTCCAAGCTTTCAGTTCATTGATTATTTCATAAGCTGTGACGTCTATTTTTACCGGAGTAATTGCCACATAGCCATTATCTAATGCCCAAGCATCAGAATCCTCTTCTTTCTCTGTACAATGAAATGAACCCGTAAGCCAGAAATATCCCGACTTTCTTGGATGTGAACAAACACTCCATTCATTCTGCCATTGTCCGCGTGTCTGACGACAAATCTTCACTCCTTTCAAACAAGGTACAAGCGGAAAATTCACATTCAAACACACTCCTTGAGGAAGTCCTTTTTCCAATACGTCGGAAGCAATTCTCTGTACATATTTTTCCAACAAAGAAAAATCAGCATCCGGATTATGGTCACACAAAGAAAACCCTACCGATGGAATGCCTTTCATACATCCTTCCAACACAACCCCCATGGTTCCGGAATAATGCACATTGACTGCCGAATTATCACCATGATTAATACCTCCCACAACCAAATCAGGCTTATGGTCCAACACCTCATGCATAGCCAGCTTTACACAATCAGTAGGAGTTCCCGAACAGGAATACACTGTCAATCCATCCTCTTTATGACGCAGCTCATAATGTACAGGATCCACGATGGTAAGCGAACAAGCTGCACCAGAACGAGGTGCATCAGGTGCCATCACCACCACATCGCCCAAAGGACGAAGCATTTTTATTAATTCATTGATACCTTTGGCGGTAACACCATCATCATTCGAAATTAATATCAAGGGCTTTTCTTTGTTCATAACTTTTATATTACGTTTGCACACAAAAGTACGAAAAATAGGTTTCTCTGGAATTACATTTAGGAATAATTCTTAATCTGCGTGAAAGGGCTTGTCAAAAAACAAATATAATTAGAGATAATTCTGTATATTTGCAACTTCAAGGAGTTTACTCCTCTTTGATGTTAGAAACAAAACGAAATGGGAAAAATTATTGCTTTAGCTAATCAAAAAGGTGGTGTCGGAAAGACTACAACAACCATCAATCTGGCCGCTTCACTGGCTACGCTTGAAAAGAGTGTCTTGGTTATCGACGCTGACCCCCAAGCCAATGCTTCATCCGGATTGGGCGTAGATATAAAAGAAGTTGACTGTTCCATTTATGAATGTCTGGTAAACAAAAAGGACATTCGGGAAGCCATATATACCACAGACATAGAACGATTGGATATTGTTCCTTCACATATCGACCTCGTAGGAGCGGAAATAGAGATGATTCAATTGGAGAACCGCGAGAAAGTGATGAAAAAACTACTCACTCCCATGAGAGAGATATATGACTATATCCTCATCGACTGTTCTCCGTCATTGGGACTGATTACCATTAATGCACTCACTGCTGCAGACTCTGTAGTAATACCGGTGCAATGCGAATATTTTGCCCTTGAAGGAATAAGTAAACTCCTGAACACCATAAAGATTATAAAATCAAAACTCAATCCAACGCTTGACATTGAGGGCTTCCTGCTCACAATGTACGACTCTCGATTGCGTTCGGCCAACCAAGTGTATGAGGAGGTAAAGAACCATTTTCAGGAATTGGTCTTCAAAACTGTAATCCAACGTAATGTAACCCTTAGTGAGGCTCCAAGTCACGGCATCCCCGTGATTCTTTATGATGCCGAATCAAAAGGTGCAAAAAACTACCTGTCACTGGCACAGGAAATCATCAAACGAAACAGTAAATAACACTACATGGCAGTACATAAGAAATTTGCTTTAGGACGTGGATTGGACGCACTTATCTCTACCGAAGAGGTGCGTACCGGAGGCTCTTCTTCAATTAATGAGGTAGAATTATCCAAAATAACTGTAAATCCCAATCAACCCCGACGTGACTTCGACGAAGAAGCTTTGCAAGAACTAGCCGATTCTATTGCAGAAATCGGGATTATACAACCCATCACCTTACGAAAAACAACTGAAGATTCCTATCAAATCATTGCTGGGGAAAGACGATTCCGAGCATCACAAATGGCCGGATTAAACTCTATCCCGGCATATATACGCACAGCGGATGACGAAAATGTGATGGAAATGGCGCTCATCGAAAATATTCAACGTGAAGATTTAAACTCTCTTGAAATAGCTTTGGCCTACCAACACCTGCTTGAACAATATGAACTGACACAGGAACGACTCAGTCAAAGAGTTGGAAAAAAACGTACTACCATATCGAACTATCTACGCCTGCTTAAATTACCGGCTCCGATACAAGTTGCCTTACAGAACAAGACCATAGATATGGGACATGCTCGTGCCTTATTGACCTTAGATGATCCAAAGACACAAATTAAAATATTTGAAGAAACAGTCAAACACCATTATTCGGTTCGAAAAGTGGAGGAACTTGTTAAGGCACTCAGCGAAGGAGAAAGTGTGAAAAGCGGAGAAAAGAAGATTACGCCCAAAAACACCAAACTTCCAGAAGAATATGATGTTCTGAAAACCCACTTATCGGATTTCTTTAAAACAAAAGTACAAATGTCTTGCAGTTCTAATGGTAAAGGAAAAATCAGCATCCCTTTCAATAATGAAGAAGATCTGGAGCGTATCATGGAAATATTCGACAAACTTAAAAACCAAGAATAAAAACTGTTTCGAAGCATATGATTCACACTTACCGTCAATGGATAATACTGTTGATTTGGATGCTATGCGGCAGCCACATAGCAGTGTACGCACAAGCCTTACAAACCGACTCAATCGTTACGGACAGTATAACACCGGATACAAAAATCCAAATCATGGAGGCCCCGGTAGATACAGCCAAACTGTATGCAAAAAGTGATTCTCTGAACAAAACCATTGAAATGCCCATAGCAAAAAAAAGATGGGTACCAGATCCTAAACGCGCAACCTGGCTTGCACTGCTCATTCCGGGAGGGGGACAAATCTATAACCGAAAATATTGGAAACTTCCTATTGTTTATGGAGGATTTGTGGGATGTGCCTATGCGCTTAGTTGGAATAACCAAATGTATTCCGACTATTCACAAGCTTATTTGGACATAATGGACTCTGATCCTAACACAGATAGCTACAAGGATTTTTTACCCCCTAACGTTTCCATAGACGGCAATGAATCACAATACCAAAATATTTTTAAAAGAAAGAAGGATTATTACCGCAGATATCGTGACTTGAGTATCTTCTGCTTCGTTGCCGTATATGCTCTTTCTGTCATTGATGCCTATGTTGATGCTGAACTTTCCAACTTTGATATTTCTAAAGATATCAGCCTTAAAGTAGAACCTACTATCATTAATAATAATAGCAACCTATTTACTAACACAAACAGCCAGCAGTTTGGCTTTGACAAAAATTCAAGTGTCGGACTGCAATGCAGATTAAGATTTTAAAACTATATGAAAAAAATACTAGCCTTTTTCCTACTTCTTCTTTCACTGAATTTATCGGCACAAACAAGTGTTACCGTGCATTCCTCGCTCACCGGCAAGGACGAGGAAATTGATATCCCGGAAAACATGACAACTGCTATAGACAGTCTGCTACATGACTGGCATGCAAAAAACTTTCTCTCTGCTCCGTTAGAAGACTGTAATTACAGCGATATTAATCCTATATACTCTGACTCTATCTACATAGATCGACTCTCACGCATTCCGACTATTATGGAAATGCCCTATAACGAGATAGTACGAAAATTTATAGATATGTACAGCGGACGCTTACGGAAATCAGTATCCTATATGTTGGGAGCCGCCAATTTCTATATGCCTATCTTCGAACAAGCTCTTGACCTATATAACCTTCCTTATGAATTGAAATACCTACCCATTATTGAATCTTCACTAAATCCTAACGCAGTATCGCGTGCCGGAGCTACCGGATTGTGGCAATTCATGTTGGGAACAGGTAAATTATACGGATTGGAAACCAATAGTTTAATAGATGAACGGCGAGATCCCATCAAAGCTACTTATGCCGCTGCCCGTTACTTGAATGACCTCTATAATATCTACAAAGATTGGAATTTGGTAATTGCCGCTTATAACTGTGGACCAGGTAATGTAAATAAAGCCATACACCGTGCCAATGGAGCAACTGATTATTGGAGTATCTATAATTTTCTTCCGAAAGAAACCAGAGGTTATGTGCCGGCCTTTATTGCTGCCAACTATATAATGAATTACTATTGTGAACATAACATATGCCCGATGAACACGCAACTGCCACTTGCTACCGATACTGTTCATGTAAGCAAAGACCTTCATTTCCAACAAGTGGCTGACTTGTGCAACATTGACATGGAATCACTGCAGGCCTTAAACCCACAATACAAAAAGAATATCATCCCTGGCAAAAGCGGAGATTGCATTCTTCGATTACCACAATCTGCCTTAACCGCTTTTATTGATGCCAAAGACTCGGTATATAATCACCGTGCCAATGAACTATTCACCAAACGTAGCCAGGTGAAAGTGAAAGAAACGACTTATGCACAAAGCAACGGAAAAGCGAAATATTATAAAATAAGACGAGGCGACACACTTTCTGGAATAGCGAGCAAATTCAGAACCAGTGTAAGTCGTATCCGGAGTCTTAACGGCATACGCGGGAACCGTATTACTGCCGGAAAATCAATCAGAGTACGTTAAACCTTAAATTGGGAACAATCATGGATGACTATGTACAAAAAGAAATGCAGGAAGAAGAACTCATTAACAATGCGTTCCAAAATCTTCTGAACTCCTATCTTGCTACCAAGCACCGCAAAAAAGTAGAAATTATTACTAAAGCATTCAACTTTGCTAAACAGGCACATAAAGGAGTGAAACGACGGTCAGGGGAGCCTTACATCTTGCACCCCATAGCCGTGGCACAGATTGTTTGTACAGAAATCGGATTAGGTTCAACCTCTATCTGCTCTGCTTTATTGCACGATGTTGTGGAAGATACAGATTATACAGTAGAGGATATAGAAAATTTATTCGGACCCAAAATTGCACAAATTGTTGATGGACTGACAAAGATATCGGGAGGTATCTTTGGCGACAGAGCTTCGGCACAAGCAGAAAACTTCAAGAAACTACTACTCACCATGTCGGACGATATCCGGGTAATTCTCATTAAGATAGCCGACCGTCTGCACAATATGCGTACGCTGGGATCTATGCTTCCCAACAAACAGTATAAAATTGCTGGAGAAACATTATATATCTATGCTCCTCTAGCAAACCGATTGGGATTAAACAAAATTAAAACTGAACTGGAAGATCTCAGCTTTAAATATGAACATCCTGAAGAATATCAACAAATAACTGAAAAACTGGCTGCTACCCGAAACAGTCGGGATGAATTATTTAAAGAATTTACAGATCCCATACGCTACGAGCTTGATAAAATGGGATTGGAATATGACATCAAGGCACGAATAAAATCGCCCTATTCCATTTGGAATAAAATGCAAACCAAGCATATTGCTTTTGAAGAAATATATGATATTCTTGCTGTCCGAATCATCTTTAAGCCCAACATTATGGCTGAAGAGCTTAATGAATGCTTTAATATTTATGTTGCTCTTTCAAAAATATACAAACCACATCCCGACCGGCTACGCGATTGGGTGAACCATCCCAAAGCAAACGGATATCAAGCCTTACATGTAACCTTGATGAGCAACCGCGGACAATGGATAGAAGTGCAAATACGAAGCCAGCGCATGGACGATGTGGCGGAACAAGGATTTGCAGCCCACTGGAAATATAAAGAAGGAGGTGGAAGCGAAGATGAAGGTGAATTGGAGAAATGGTTGCATACCATCAAAGAAATATTGGACGATCCCCAACCGGATGCTATGGACTTACTTGACACAATCAAACTAAATCTATTTGCATCGGAAATTTTTGTATTTACGCCGAAAGGAGAAATCAAAACAATGCCTCAAAACTGTACAGCCTTGGATTTTGCTTTCTCTATACATACATTCTTGGGAAGTCACTGTATTGGGGCTAAAGTTAATCATAAACTAGTGCCGCTAAGTCATAGACTGCAAAGTGGAGATCAAGTAGAAATTCTTACATCCAAAGCACAACGTATACAGCCTTCATGGGTGAATTTTGTCACTACCGCAAAAGCCAAAACAAAAATTTTGGCAATCATCAAACGAGAACAACGGCAAGCTCAAAAACTGGGCGAAGAGGTTCTGAATGAGTTCTTTAAAAAAGAAGATATCGAACCAAACAGTATTAATGTAGACAAACTTCTTGAGCTTCACCAAATGTCACGTGATGGTTTTCTAGCTGCATTAGGACAAAAATCCATCATTCTAGGCGAAGAAGACCGAAATACACTAAAGGAAAAAACCAGTAACTTAAATATAAACTGGAAGAAATATATTTTCCCTTTCAAAAAGTCAAAAGGTACAACTCATACAGAAAAACAAAAGAATAGTGTTACATCTGAAACGAAAATAGACAAAAAGAAAGCTGTAATTCTTTCTGAAGAAAATCTTGGAAAAAGTTTCATTTTAGCTAAATGTTGCAAACCTATTCCCGGAGATGACGTTTTGGGTTACATAAACGAAAATAATTTAATTATCATTCACAAACGTCAATGTCCTATCGCTGCCAAACTAAAAAGCAGTCAAGGAAACCGCATCCTTGCCGCCCAATGGAATATGCACCGCACCATACCATTTGCTGCAACCATTCAAATTAAAGGTATTGACGAGCTTGGATTAATAAATGAAATAACTCAAGTAATCTCACGACAAATGAATGTAAACATACATAAACTCTGTATTGAAAGCAATGAAGGTATATTTGAAGGAGAAATGGAAATCTATATTTATGATGTGGATGATGTAAAAGCCCTCTGCCACTCACTTCGACAAATTAAAAATATACAATCAGTTACCCGAATCTGATTCATTTGAATCATTTCGCTTTTAAACGGACTAATAAAAAGCATCTCCTGTAATGTCTTTATTACAACATTACAGGAGATGCTTTTATTATCTAATTAAAATCTGTTTTATCGCGATTCGCACAATAAAATACCTGCTCCTTGACAATCAGCCCCCATAGGAGGATTCTGTTTTACCAATTCTAATTCGATGCTCTCAATTGTTGGAAAATCACGAAACAAACGCTTTACAATACGTCCGCCCACATGTTCTAACAACTTTGACGGATTCTTCATTTCGTCTTTCACACAATCATATACATCTGCATAACTCACTGTACCCTCCAGATTGTCCGTCTGTAAGGCACATGTAAAATCGGTTTTCAGTTTCAGATTAATTATAAATACAGCTCCCACGGTATTCTCTTGAGGGTCTACACCGTGATAAGCGTAAAACTTGACATCTTTCAATAAAATATACATCTGCATAATTTATCCGCAACGTGAAGAACCACAAGTCTTACAGATAAGACATCCTTCTTGATAAACAAGCGTTTCATGCCCACAGTTAGGACACTTCAAACCTTTGGCTTCTGTTCCATCAACAACATACTTTTTCAAAGCACGCACCACACCATTCTTCCATGTGTTGATATTCTCGCTATCAAGTTGCAAAGAATCTACGAGTTTAATAACTTGTTCTATAGGCATACGCCAACGAAGAACGCCCGAAATCAGTTTCGCATAATTCCAATATTCTTTATTGAAACGCTCAGAAAGTCCTTCAATGGTCATTTTATAACCTCTCCGATTCTCAAATTGAAAGTCATAACGTTTGTTACCTTGCTCATCTACATTCTTAATAATGCGTCCACGGGTAACTGATTTAGGCAATACAATACCTTCATCATCATCCTGAAAACCCGTGAATATCTCATACGGATGCCCATCAAGCAAACCAACAAAAGCTACCCACTTTTCCTTATTATTTTGAAAACGAACCACATCACACTCCAATACCTTAGGACGCACCTCCACTATTTGTGGTGTTTTGAATTGTGGCTCTTCTTTCTTTTCTTTCTTTGCAGAAATCAACACTCCAGAACGTGAGCCATCACGGTATACCGTACAACCCTTACATCCCGAACGCCAAGCTTCTACATACAATCTATTTACCAAATCTTCATCTACATTATTCGGTAAATTGATAGTGACACTGATTGAATGATCTACCCATTTTTGAATACTTCCTTGCATTTTCACTTTCATCAACCAATCAATATCATTGGATGTAGCTTTATAATAAGGCGACTTAGCCACCAATGCATCTACCTCTTCTTGTGAATATTTTTTAGAAGTATCATAACCATTAATCTGCATCCAAATAAGGAACTTATGATGATATACGATGTACTCTTCAAAAGCATCGCCAGTTTCATCCACATAATCAACATGCACCTCAGGATCATTGGGATTCACCTTACGACGACGTTTGTATACCGGCATAAAAACAGGTTCTATTCCTGATGTTGTTTGAGTCATCAAACTGGTAGTACCTGTAGGAGCTATCGTAAGACAAGCTATATTACGACGTCCATACTTCTTCATTTCTTCATACAATTCCGGATCAGCCTCTCTCAAACGATTAATGAATGGATTATTCTTTTCACGTTCACTATCATAAATAGCGAAAGCTCCACGCTCTTTAGCCATATTTACCGATGAACGATAAGCTGCCAAAGCAATTATTTTATGGACATTCTCTGCAAAATCTGTTGCTTCCTCTGTGCCATAACGCAAGCCCATTGCAGCCAACATATCACCTTCTGCAGTAATACCAACACCTGTACGCCGTCCTTGTCCCGTTTTTTTGTAAATTTTCTCCCATAGATGTTCTTCCGAACCTTTTACTTCTTCGCTTTCAGGATCCGATTTCACTTTTTCCATAATGGAATCAATCTTCTCAAGCTCCAAATCAATAATATCATCCATGATACGCTGCGCATAGGCTACATGCTCCTTAAACATATCAAAATCAAAATACGCTTCGGGAGTAAATGGATTAATTACATAAGAATAAAGATTGATAGCCAAAAGACGGCAAGAATCATACGGACACAACGGAATCTCTCCACACGGATTGGTAGAAACTGTACGATAGCCCAAGTCTGCATAACAATCAGGTACAGACTCACGAATAATAGTATCCCAAAATAAAACACCCGGTTCAGCAGACTTCCATGCATTATGCACAATTTTCTTCCACAAAGCCGAAGCATCTATTTCCTTCTTTACTTGAGGATGTGAAGAGTTAATAGGAAATTGCTGTGTATAAGATGTTCCATTTACAGCAGCTTTCATAAAATCATCATCCAACTTCACCGATACATTAGCACCTGTAACTTTTCCTTCGGTCATTTTAGCGTCAATAAATGCTTCAGAATCGGGATGTTTGATAGAAACACTCAACATCAAAGCACCACGACGTCCATCTTGAGCAACTTCGCGTGTTGAATTTGAATAACGCTCCATGAATGGAACCAAACCTGTTGAAGTCAGAGCTGAATTCTTTACAGGAGAACCTTTAGGACGAATATGTGACAAATCATGACCTACACCTCCACGACGTTTCATTAGCTGAACTTGCTCTTCATCTATACGAATAATAGCCCCATAGGAATCAGCAGAACCATCCATACCTATAACAAAACAATTTGATAAAGAAGCTATTTGGTAGTTATTACCTATTCCTGTCATCGGACTTCCTTGAGGAACAATATACTTAAAATGATTCATAAGATCGAATAGTTGCTGAGCACTCATTGGATTCGGATACTTAGCTTCAATTCGAGCTATTTCATTAGCTATACGCCAATGCATATCAACGGGTGATTTCTCATAGATATTACCAAATGAATCCTTCACTGCATATTTGTTCACCCAAACACGCGCAGCAAGTTCATCCCCATTGAAATACTTCAAAGAGGCATCGAACGCTTCATCATAAGTATAAGTTTGCTTTTCCACTGTGTGTTATTTTGATGTTTTTAATCTCTGCCTTAATAAGAATTGTGTAGAAGTTAAGCCAAGATTAATAAATATGTGGCAAAGCTATATATGTTTTCTCTATTGACAAAATTTTCATCATACTATTTAGATACCTTTTGCATGTTTTCTAAAAAAAATATAATCACTATTGATTATCAACCAATTACGCTCATAAGATTTATTTAAAGTTTTCCAAAAAAGAAAACATGTATTTTTCAACAGTCTTCAAAATTTAACAAATATCTCTTCGTTAACTTCTAAAAAAGCACTTCTTTTGCTACATCGCATACAAAAGATTGATTAAATTTGTTCTTATAAAAACTTTATGATTATGGAATGTATAAAACAAAGAAAAACAATTCGCAAATATCAAGACAAAGATATCGAAGTGGAGATTTTGAATAATCTACTCAACACTGCTGCTAGAGCTTCTACTATGGGAAACCTACAACTCTATAGCGTAGTAGTGACTCGCGACAAAGAAATGAAAAAGAAACTAGCACCAGCACATTTTAACCAACCTATGGTAACTCAAGCACCAGTCATGCTGACTTTTTGTGCCGATTTCCACCGCACTAGTGTATGGTGTGAAAATAGAAAAGCTGAACCCGGATATAATAATTTCCTCTCTTTTTTGAACGCATCAATCGATACATTACTATATGCACAAACATTCTGTACGCTAGCCGAGGAAAAAGGATTGGGCATTTGCTATCTAGGTACAACTATTTACAATCCGGAATTCCTCATCGATACACTAAAACTACCTAAACTTGTTATGCCCATAACAACAATTACAATAGGATACCCAGACGAAAACCCTAAGCAAACCGATCGTCTTCCCCTAGAAGCCTTCATACACAACGAAACTTATAAAGATTATACTTCTGCTGATATAGACCGGCTCTATACTTATAAAGAATCCTTAGCTGAGAATATACACTTTCAAGAAATCAATAACAAAGAAACCCTAGCCCAAATCTTTACAGATATACGCTATACCAAAAAAGACAATGAAACTATGTCTGAAACTTATTTAAAAGCGTTGAAACACCAGGGATTCATCTAATAAAAAATGAGTAGCAAACAAATCTTATATTAAGATATTGTTTGCTACTCATTCTATTTGCGTTCTTGATATCAATTAATCAACAACGAATCATATTCTCTATTTCTTCCATTTCACTACGGAAATTCTTATCTATTTCCAACTGGTTCTTCACAAACTTACATGAGTAAATTACCGTAGCATGATTCTTTTTTCCTATCAATTGACCTATTTTAGAACAGGAAGTATCTGTATATTTTTTCGCTAAATACATAGCCACCTGACGTGCTATCACAACATTATGCTTACGCGAACGAGCATGTAAACTCTCTGTTTCAATATCATAATGTTCACAAACTTTGGCTATAATACCATCAACAGTTATTTCCTTTTTTTCAATCTTCGCTACTTTCTTAACAATACTCTCAGCAAAATTAATGTCTATATCCTTATTATATACTGTAGAGTATGCCATTAGCGAATTCACAATACCTTCCAAATCACGAACACTCTCTGTTACATTTTCTGCAATAAAATTTATTACAGGCTCTGGAAATTCCAAACCATTGTGATGCATTTTATCCTTCAGAATGTCCTTACGAAGTGCTGTGTTAGGTTTCTCCAACTCTGCCAACAATCCCCATTTAAAACGCGTCAACAAACGATCCTCCATTCCTTGCAACATTACCGGCGGACGGTCTGAAGTCAAAATCAGCTGTTTTCCATTTTGATGCAAATGATTAAATATATGAAAGAAAGTATTCTGAGTTTTTGTCATTGAAGCAAACTCCTGGATATCATCAATAATAAGAACATCAATCGTTTGATAAAAATTTATGAAGTCATTTACCTTATTTTTCAATGTTGCATCCACATATTGCACTTGAAAAAGATTGGCAGAAACATAAAGTACACGCATTTGCGGATGAATTTCCTTAATACGAGCTCCAATAGCATTCACCAGATGAGTCTTTCCAACTCCCGATGCACCATATATAAACAAAGGATTAAAAGCAGTCTTAGCGGGACGTGAAGCCACCTCTTCAGCAACTGCACGAGGCAATTTATTACTATCTCCTTCTATAAAGTTATCAAAGCGATATTTAGGATTCAGACGAGGATCTAAATTTCCTTGCACCACAGGCGTACGATTCGCAACAACTGCAGGCTGTTGAGCCACCGATTCAACAATTCGATTTTCTGAGGGTATTCCAACAGTTATATGATTGGTCTTATCTGTCAGAATTTTATAATAAAGATGTGTTCCTTCGCCTATTTCCTTATAAAGAACTGAACGTAACAGGTTCATAAAATGTGCCTCAATGAACTCATAGAAGAAATTGCTAGGTACTTCTACAGTCATCTTCTTATCCTCGTACTTTAAAGGCACAATAGGTTCGAACCACGTGTTAAATGTAGACTCTGGAACATTATCTTTAATTACACGTAGACAACGATTCCAAAGCTCTACATGATTGTTTTCCATCATAGGGCTTAAAAAACATTTATTAACTTGTCAAAACTTCTACACTGCAAAATAGGGAATATTATTCAGAAAAAACAAATCTCGTTTTTCTTGCATATTAGAAATCTAATCTAAGATATTAATTATCAATAATATACACTCAAAACTATAAACTGGTTAAAAATCCAATAGATTATACATTCGGAAATGCTTGTATCTGAGTTGTTTTATTCCCAACAAACTTTTATTATTTCTTTTTTTACAACAAATAGTTTTTGATACAAACAGCTTATATTCAATGGATTACCAATAACAATCCCTTACTCTACAAACATCTTATAATTTAGACAGAATCTAGATAAGGTTTTATCTTATTTATCTTTTTTCCCGAATAAAGAGAAATGTACATAGCGTTTAGGATGTAACTTCAAATCCTCAAGCAAAGCCGCAGCATTAAAAGTTGTTCGATTTAAATTATTATATAGAGAGCTGTCATTTAATAACAGACCCAAGTTATTATCTTTACTATTCAACTTATCCGTCATTATCGATAAGTTTGCTAAAGTAGCATCTACACGTTGCAACATCGCATGATAATCAGTTTGCTTCAAATTATCACTTATGGTTACAAAATTATCACCTATATGGTTTAACTTACCTGTAAGTTGTGGAATATCATTTTGCATTAATTTATCCAATTGAGAAGTTGTACTTTGTAGATTTGCTGTAATCTGCTGTGTATTTTGCAACGTAGCAGTCAAAGCTGGATTAGCAAGTAAATGATTCAATGAAGTCAGAATTGAATCCATTTTAGGCAACATCTGTTGAATAGCTGGAATCATCTTTTGAGCTTCTCCCATCAAACCATAATTTCCATGACCTTGTATAGTATCACCGATTTCTAATCGCTCACGTGGATTATTCGCCAAAAGAAGATTCATTTTTACTGTACCTAACATTTCGGTCACTAATTCAGCCTCACTACCCTTAGGTATGCGCATACCTTTTTCCACCTCAATTTCCACAACTACATGTCCCGGACGTTCATAATCATAACTGATGGAACGCACATTTCCTATATTATATCCATCGGCATATACAGGACTTGAAACCGTCAATCCTCCAATATTATCATAAGCTACATAATAATAATTAGTTGCCTTAAACATATTTATTCCTTTCAGAAACTTAATTCCGAAGAAAAGCATAGCTACAGCAACAATTCCCGTCACTCCAATCTTAACCTCTTTTGTAATATATTTCTTCATAATGTTTTCTTTATTTATTTCTGTTTTGCTTAAATTCTTTAATTGCTTGCTGTATGTTTATCTTTTCAGTTCCACGAAAAGATATAATAAACGCATCCTTAAACTTAGGTAACACCTGCTGTTTCCAAGTTCGATATACCTTATTGTAATCAGTCGATGCCCCATATGTATATTTATAAATACGCCCTTCCTTATAATATTCCACCGGTTTTAGCCCTTTCAATCTTTTATCTGCCATTTTCAAGGGCTCCATCGATGTCAAAAACTGAATTTTAAACACTGGGACATGTTTGGGTGCTAAATAATTCTCTTTTGCTTGCAACACCTCTTTGTTTCCACTTTGTGAAAGCTGCGATTTACCAACCGAATTCGATTTTGTTTTTTCAACCATTAATTTATCATCCTCACCAATAACCTCTTCTGCCAAAGCTACAGCATTCTCTTTTTTATCAGAAAAAACATACGCTTGCTTTTTATAATCCAAAATGGCATGACAAATACTCTTACTTAAAGCTTCAATTCCCTCTTGTGAATTCAAATAACGCTCCTCATCTGGAGTAGAAATATATCCCAATTCTACTAAGACACTTGGCATTGAAGTAGCATGAAGTACGAGAAAACCTGCTTGTCTAACACCTCTATCGTTACGCCGAGCCGTAGTTCGAAATTGCTTTTGAATGGATTGTGCCAGCCTAACACTCTGCTTCATGTTCTTGTCTTGTATAAACTCAAACATAATATAACTTTCAGCTGAATTTGGATTAAAACCGGCATATCTCTGTTTATAATCACTCTCTATCAAAATAACAGAGTTTTCTTTCTTAGCCACTTCTAAATTCTCCTTACTTCGATGCAATCCCAAAGTATAAGTTTCTGTTCCACGAGCTATTTTCCCTTTAGGCAACGAATTTGTATGAATTGAAACAAAAAGATCGGCTTTTGCTTTATTTGCAATATCTGCACGTCCATGCAATGGAATAAACTTATCTGTACTACGCGTATAAATCACTTTTATATCGCTAGTATTCTGCTTGAGCAAACGTCCTACAGCTAAAGCAACCTTCAGATTAATATTTTTTTCTTTTGATATACGCCCCACTGCACCGGCATCATGTCCGCCATGTCCAGCATCCAATACCACAGTAAAATCTTTTGCTGTAAGGGAAGAACAAAAGCATATGTCTGCCATTAGCAAACACAACAACGTTCTCCATATTTTAAAGATTAGTTTATACTTTATTTCCATATAGCGTGCAAAATTAATACTTTCCCGCAAAAAACCGTAAATAGATTTATAGTTTTCAACCATTTTAAACTCAGAAAAGTATATTTCAGTATTCTTATTTAAAAAAGAACCAAATTCATTTGCACACAAATACAAGCATACAGAATAAAAATCGGGTTGCGACGTTCAACGCACAACCCGATTCCTTATATAAAAACACATCTTAGATTACAAAGAAGCCAATTCTACCAATTTATCTATAGCAGCAATCAATCCATCAGCATTTTTACCACCTGCAGTAGCAAAATGCGCTTGTCCGCCACCTCCACCTTGAATCAATTTAGCAGCTTCACGCACCAATTTGCCCGCATTTAAACCATTAGCTACTAAATCATCACTAATAGCTACTGTAAGCATTGGCTTTTCATTTTCCTTGCTACCTATGGCAATAAAAGTATTCTCAGAGTTTTCAGCTCGCAACTGGAATGCAATATTCTTAACCGATTCGGCCGGCATGGGTAAAAATGCCTTAATAACTTTTACCCCATTGACTTCTTTAATATTATCCATCAAACGCTTCTTTGCCTGTGCTTCTTTTTCTTTCATAAATGTTTCCATCTGCTTTTTCAAGTCAGCATTTTCATCAATATATTTCCGCACAGCTACCTTCAAGTCAGGAGCGTTATTGAAAAGTTGTTTTAAATCGTTCAATGTATCCTCTATGGTATCCATCAACTCTTCCACTTTGGCACCTGTAATAGCCTCAATACGACGTACACCTGCCGCAACAGAGCTTTCAGCTAAAATCTTCACCATACCGATTTTACCAGTAGCCGACACATGAGTTCCTCCGCAGAATTCTACAGAAGAGCCAAACTGAACTACACGCACTTCATCGCCATATTTTTCGCCAAAGAGTGCAATAGCTCCTAATTCCTTAGCCTTTTCTATCGGCATGTTACGATATTCTGTCAAAGGAACATTTGCACGAATTTTTGCATTCACCAAATGCTCGACCTCACGCAATTGCTCAGGAGTTACTTTCTGGAAATGCGAAAAGTCAAAACGTAAACTATCTGGAGTCACAAGCGAACCTTTTTGTTCTACATGAGTGCCTAATACCTGACGAAGCGCCTCGTCTAGCAAATGTGTACATGAGTGGTTGGCCGCACAAGCTATACGCTTATCTGTATCAACACAAGCCATCATTGGAGCATCAATATGCTCAGGAAGTTTTTTAGCTATATGTATTGGAAGATTATTTTCTTTTTTTGTATCTATAATTTCAACGGTTTCAAACTCGTTTACCAACACACCGGTATCGCCAACTTGACCTCCACTTTCAGCATAAAAAGGAGTCTTGTCTAAAACTATCTGATAGAAAACTTGATTTTTCTGCTTTATCTGACGATAGCGTAATACAGAAGTTTCATATTCAGTGTAGTCATAACCCACAAATTCTGTTTCGCCTTCTTTTAGAACTACCCAATCACCGGTTTCTACAGCTGCAGCATTACGCGCACGTTGTTTTTGTTTTTGCATTTCTGCATCAAATTCCTTCACATTCACAGTTAATCCATTCTCACGAAGAATCAATTCTGTCAAATCAAGTGGGAAACCAAATGTATCATACAAAGTAAATGCGTCCACACCGCTGATTTCTTTTTTACCTGCATTTTTTACATCAGACATCGTTTTATCCAACAAACGAATTCCGGTTTCCAAGGTACGGAGAAACGCCTCTTCTTCTTCTTTTATAACCTTCTCGATAAGGGTTTGCTGAGCCTTTAACTCAGGATATGCATCGCCCATAGTTTCAATCAGAATAGGTAACAAACGATACATGAACGCTTGCTTCTGACCAAGGAATGTATAACCATAACGCACCGCACGGCGCAAAATACGACGAATTACATAACCAGCTTTCGCATTAGAAGGCAGTTGCCCGTCTGTTATAGAGAATGAAATCGTACGAATATGGTCTGCAATCACACGCATTGCCACATCTGTTTGCTCATTTTTACCATAGGCTATACCAGACATAGCAGCGATAGTCTGTATTATAGGTTGAAATACATCTGTATCATAGTTTGATGTCTTACCTTGCATAGCCATACATAAACGTTCGAATCCCATTCCAGTATCAATCACTCGTGCTGGTAGTGGTTCCAAACTACTATCGGCTTTTCGATTATATTGCATAAACACAAGATTCCAAATCTCAATCACTTGTGGATGATCATGATTTACCAACTCGCGACCCGATATCTTAGCTCGTTCTTCTTCAGGACGTAAATCGATATGAATTTCCGAACAAGGACCACAAGGACCCGTATCACCCATTTCCCAGAAATTATCATGCTTATTTCCATTAATAATATGATCTTTTGGCAAATGCTTTTCCCAAAATCCAGCTGCTTCATTATCACGTTCCAAACCTTCTTCAGGGCTACCTTCAAAAACTGTGGCATAAAGATTTGCGGGGTCAATCTTAAGAACATCTACTAAATATTCCCAAGCCCAATTAATGGCATCCTGCTTGAAATAGTCACCAAACGACCAGTTTCCAAGCATTTCAAACATTGTATGATGATAGGTATCATGTCCCACTTCTTCCAAATCGTTGTGTTTTCCACTCACACGTAGACATTTCTGCGAGTCTGCCACACGTTTATTCTTCGCTGGATGATTTCCCAATATAATGTCTTTAAACTGGTTCATACCTGCATTGGTAAACATCAATGTAGGGTCATCTTTTATAACCATAGGAGCCGATGGCACAATGACGTGTCCTTTTGACTCGAAGAAACGTTTGAATGAATCTCTAATTTCTTTTGCAGTCAACATATATAATTAGTTTGTAGTTAATATTCTCAAAAACGGTTTGCAAAGATAAGGTCTTTTATTATTTTTGCCTTAACGATTTATGTGAAATATTCATTAAGGTAAGTCTTTTTGTTCACATTATATTAGAATAGGAAGCATGCGTAAAGTCTATTATATCTACAATCCTCGTACTCGTACTTACGACAGAATTTACCCAACTGTAAGACAAAGATTTCTTAGTATACTACGCCGACTTTTTGTCGGTATGGGATTGGGTGCAGGATGTTTTATTCTATTTTTCATTCTTTTTGGATCTCCCTCAGAAAAAGAGCTTCGCATAGAAAATGCACGTATGGAAGCACAATATAATGTACTTTCCAAAAGATTAGATGATGCTATCACTGTTTTGAAAGATATACAACAACGCGATGATAATCTCTATCGTGTAGTACTACAAGCCGACCCTATAGCCGATGGAATAAGACAAACCGGATATAAGGGTAATCGCTATGAAGAATTCATGGACTTGGCAAATGCCGATTTGGTAGTAAACACTACTCAAAAACTAGACTTACTACGCAAACAATTATATATACAATCCAAATCTTTCGATGAAGTTGTTAGCTTATGTAAAAACCACAACGAACTACTTTTATGTATTCCAGCCATACAACCAATAGCCAATAAAGATTTAAAAAAAACAGCATCGGGATATGGGATTCGCATAGACCCCATATATAAAACTACCAAATTCCACTCAGGAATGGACTTTTCTGCAAATCCAGGAACTGATGTGTATGCTACTGGTAACGGCACAATAGTTTCAGCAAAATGGGAAGCCGGATATGGAAATACGATCGAAATCAATCATGGATTTGGATATCGCACTCGTTATGCACATTTAAAAAGCATGAAAGTGAAAGCAGGACAAAAAGTAGTAAGAGGCGAAATTATTGGAGGAGTTGGTTCCACTGGTAAAAGTACCGGACCACACCTTCATTACGAAGTCTTAATAAAAGGAAAAACAACCAATCCTGTAAACTTCTACTTTATGGATTTAAGTGCAGAAGATTACGATAAGATGATTCAAATGGCAGCTAACCACGGCAAAGTATACGATTAAAGAAAGAAACTATGGCATACAATAACAATAAGAATCTAAAACTATACTATTCAATCAGCGAGGTAGCAGAAAAATTTCAAGTTTCAGAAACCCTACTCCGCTATTGGGAAAAAGAATTTCCAACGTACATTACACCTCGAAAAAGTGGACGACAAATACGACAATACACAGAAGAAAATATAGAACAAGTTCGTTTAATTTTCCATTTGGTAAAAGAAAAAGGTATGACTCTACAAGGAGCACGCCAGATATTAAAAAACAACAAAACCGCAACCATACAAACTATGGATGTAATTAATAAATTAAAAGCTATCCGTGAAGAACTGCTCACCATGAAAAAAGAACTGGAAAACACTATCTACTGATTCTTATAGATATTTTCCTGTTCTTTTTCCATCTTCACTATATCCTTTTTGATATAGTAAAAATAAATTCTAGTCCTCCCGTAGAGGCTATACGAGCAAATATCATTCCCCCATGTAAAATAACTGCATTTTTTACAATGGCAAGTCCTAAACCTGTACCACCCAACTTACGAGAACGTCCTTTATCCACACGATAGAACCGTTCAAACAGATGATCTAAATGTTCAGAAGCTACTCCCACTCCATTATCGGCAAAACTAAATCGATAATACTCTGGAGTTTCCATCACACATTTCACCGTAATAGTCACATTAGGTCCTGCATAAGCAATTGCATTATCTGTCAAATTTCTAAAAATAGAATATAGCATAAGCATATTCCCATGCACTTTCATCGGAGCTTGCAAAAGCTGCAAAAACTGAATATTCTTTTCCTTTAATTGCAAAGCTACATCAGCATGAACATTCGATACTACTTGGTATAAATCCACCTCCATCATTTCAAACGACTGTGAAGCCTCATCCATACGAGTAAGCACTGAAATATCACTCAACAAACTAGCCAAACGATTACTTTGTGCATAACAACGTTCCATAAATTGTTTTCTCTGTGCTTCTGGCATATTAGGATTGGTTATAACAGTTTCCAAAAAACCTTGTATACTACTCACCGGTGTTTTTAATTCATGAGCTATGTTTTGAGTCAACTGTCTTTTCAAACGTACCTTATCTTCCTCACTTTTCTTTACTTGTGTATACAAGCGTACAATATGATGAGAAATTTCTCCCAATTCATTATTAGGAAATTCAAAATGCAAATTTTCCAAATTTTCATCATTCTCAGCTTGTTTAGCAAAACAGCGTAACTGATTGATATTCTTTCCCAACTTACTGGTATATTTGTAATAGATATATCCTAATACTACCACTAAAGCCAAGGAAAACCAAAGATAGCGCCAATCTACGGCTAATTCATCAGCTAACTCTGTACTTTTATAAGGTAAAGCTGTACGAATAATCATATCTCTATCCTTAAAATAAGTAGCCGAATAAAAAAAATCTTCATTTAACGTATTTGACCTCCGTTGAATATCATATCCAACTCCATTTAAAATGGCTTGCCTCACTTCTTTCCGATTACTATGATTAGATACTTCTTTTATATTTTTCTCATTATCATAAACTACTGTACCATCCGACTTTATAAGAGTAACACGTAAGCCTGGCAATTCATGTATAGTAGTATAGTGTGACAAGATTGAATCTGTCCATTCCTTTTCGGTCGCCGTAAGCATCTCATTCATGTGCATGTTATAAGACTGTAATCTAGCATTCAATACTTCAATGCGATAAGCTTTTTCACGCTGATACTGATATACCAAAAAACACGCAGCAAATGCCATAAATAAGAGTAGTACCGAAAGAAGTAATCTCTGACTAAATGAAATCATTCGTACAACCGAACTATATTTATACATTAAACCTTTTATTTATCTTCAAAACAATAGCCATAACCTAAACGAGTTATGATACATTTACCATATTCTCCTATTTTTTTACGCAAACGAGTAATATTTACATCTACAGTGCGATCAAGCACATAAACTTCGTCACTCCATATCTTTGCTAAAATATCCTCACGAGAGAAAACGTTGTTAGGAGATTTCAATAACAACTTCAATATTTCAAATTCTTTCTTTGTTAATGCAACATCTTCACCATCTATCATCACCCTTTTCTGCGCTATATCCAAGCTCAAACCTTTATAAACCAACACATCTGTTTGTAATGCCTTCACATCGGCTGTACGACGTACCACAGCTTTTACACGAGCTATAACCTCACGCAAAGAAAACGGTTTGGATATATAATCATCGGCTCCTAAATTAAATCCGGTCACAGTATCATTCTCTGTATCACGTGCTGTTATAAATATAATTGGTATAGATGCTGTTTCCTTATTTTTTTTCAACATGCTAGCCATCTTGAATCCGGAGATTTCCCCCATCATAACATCCAACAACAGAAGGTCATAATCTGTCAATTTCAGTTTCAAGGCCTCTTCAGCCGAATTAGCAGTATCCACCCAATAGCCCTCATTTTCCAAATTAAATTTTAGGATCTCACATAAATCCTCCTCATCGTCAACTACAAGAATACGAATATCATTCATATCGGTATGTTTTTAAATTGTCTGTTTGTTATATTTGTTGCAAAAATGCAGCTTTTTTGTTACGATTTTATAATAGCCATATTACATTTTTATTACAAGAAATAAACCTGTAACTATACTAAACAAAGGTAATGCTTTTTTTTTCGGACTTTTCCGTTCTAAGGCCCCAAAAAGGAGCTTTAATGAAGTGAATCTTCATTTTTTAAACCTAAAAAGTAGTTCTTCCTCTTTAATTTATATTATTTTTGTAACCGATAGTTTTTCTTACCTCCTTTCAGAGAAGAAAAACTTCAATGCATGAATACTAATAACTTTTAATTGAGAACAAAATTAATGGGTAGAGTTTTAATTATCGGCGCAGGTGGTGTAGGAACCGTTGTTGCGCATAAAGTAGCACAGAATCCGGATGTTTTTACGGATATTATGATTGCAAGCCGCACAAAGTCAAAATGCGACAATGTAGTAAAGGCTATCGGTAACCCCAATATCAAAACTGCACAGGTTGATGCCGACAACGTGGACGAGCTCGTGGCTTTGTTCAACGATTTCAAACCTGAAATTGTAATCAACGTAGCGCTTCCTTATCAAGATTTAACTATTATGGAAGCTTGTCTAAAAGCAGGCGTCAATTATTTGGATACAGCAAACTATGAACCAAAAGATGTAGCACATTTTGAATATAGTTGGCAATGGGCCTATAAAAAACGTTTCGAAGATGCTGGATTAACTGCAATATTAGGGTGTGGATTCGACCCGGGAGTTAGTGGAATATATACTGCCTATGCTGCCAAACATCATTTTGATGAAATTCAATATTTAGACATTGTAGACTGTAACGCCGGTAATCATCACAAAGCATTTGCAACAAATTTCAATCCTGAAATTAACATTCGCGAGATTACCCAAAACGGACGTTATTATGAGAATGGACAATGGGTCACTACTGGTCCTCTTGAAATTCACAAATCACTTACCTATCCCAATATTGGGCCAAAAGATTCCTATCTACTCTACCATGAGGAATTAGAATCACTGGTAAAAAACTATCCTACCATCAAACGTGCACGTTTTTGGATGACATTCGGACAAGAATATCTCACACACCTTCGTGTGATTCAAAACATCGGAATGGCACGCATAGACGAAGTAGACTACAATGGAACTAAAATCGTACCTCTACAATTCTTGAAAGCTGTATTGCCTAACCCACAAGATTTAGGGGAAAACTATGATGGAGAAACCTCTATTGGCTGCCGAATCCGTGGATTAAAAGATGGAAAAGAGCGCACCTACTATGTATACAATAATTGTAGCCACCATGCAGCTTATGTAGAAACCGGCATGCAAGGAGTAAGTTACACCACAGGTGTACCAGCCATGATTGGAGCAATGATGTTCTTAAAAGGGTTGTGGAAAAAACCAGGTGTATTCAATGTAGAAGAGTTTGATCCCGATCCATTCATGGAACAACTAAACAAACAAGGTCTGCCTTGGCATGAAGTTTTCGACGGTGATTTGGAACTTTAAAAACAAATAGATTATTCAACTTTCCAAATGAAGAATCAAGAACGCTTGAACAATTTTTTCTAAAACCAAATAGCGAATCTTGATTCTTCATTATTACCACCATTAAACAGATGAATGTAGGAGATAAAGCTCCCGAAATTTTGGGACTAAACGAAAATGGAGAAGAAGTGCGTCTAAGCAATTATAAAGGAAGGAAAATAGTGCTTTATTTCTATCCTAAGGATAGCACTTCGGGATGTACAGCCCAAGCATGCAGTCTGCGCGATGCTTATACAGACCTACACAAAGCCGGATACGAAGTTATAGGTGTAAGTGTAGATAGTGCAACATCGCATAAAAAATTTATTACCAAAAATGCACTTCCTTTCACACTAATAGCCGATACAGACAAAAAATTAGTAGAAGAGTTTGGAGTATGGGGAGAAAAGAAAATGTATGGACGAACCTATATGGGCACTTTCCGAACCACTTTTATTATTAACGAAGAAGGAATCATAGAGCGTATAATCTCTCCCAAAGAAGTGAAGACTAAAGAACATGCGCAACAGATTCTAAAATAAAAATCAACCACATGGCAAAAAAAGAAATAGAAGAACAACTAGCCTTTGGTGGCGGCAACGAGAAGCTTAAAGCCTTACAGGCCGCCATGGACAAAATAGAAAAGAACTTTGGAAAAGGCTCAATCATGAAATTGGGCGACGAAAATGTACAAGAAGTCGAAGTCATCCCTACCGGTTCCATCGGACTAAACTCAGCACTTGGTGTAGGTGGCTATCCCAAAGGAAGAATCATTGAAATCTACGGACCGGAATCATCAGGAAAAACTACTTTAGCTATTCATGCTATTGCTGAAGCTCAGAAAGCCGGAGGCATTGCTGCTTTTATTGATGCAGAACATGCTTTTGATCGTTTCTATGCAGCTAAACTTGGTGTAGATATTGATAATCTTTGGATTTCACAACCAGACAGTGGAGAACAAGCTTTGGAAATAGCAGACCAACTAATCCGCTCATCTGCTATTGATATCATTGTTATTGACTCTGTAGCTGCTTTAACTCCTAAAGCTGAATTAGAAGGCGATATGGGCGATAACAAAGTGGGACTACAAGCACGACTTATGTCACAAGCTCTGCGTAAACTTACCTCTACCATAAGCAAGACCAACACAACTTGTATCTTTATCAATCAGCTACGTGAAAAAATAGGAATTATGTTCGGAAACCCCGAAACGACAACAGGTGGTAACGCATTGAAGTTTTATGCATCAGTTCGTTTGGATATCCGCCCGGGACAACCTATTAAAGACGGTGAAGAAATGATAGGCAAACAAACTCGTGTAAAAGTTGTAAAGAATAAGGTTGCTCCCCCATTCCGCAAAGCTGAATTTGATATCATGTTTGGTGAAGGTATTTCTAGAACAGGAGAAATTATTGATCTAGGAGCTGAATTGGGCATCATAAAGAAAAGCGGCTCATGGTATAGCTATAATGATACCAAATTAGGACAAGGACGGGATGCCTCCAAACAATGCATTGCAGATAATCCAGAATTGGCCGAGGAATTAGAAGCACTTATCTTTGAAAAACTAAAAGACAATAAAAACTAATTCACTCCCCAAAAATATAAAAGAACTATCGCAAAAGCCTTAGATTTATCTTGGACTAAGGACTTTTTTCGATAGTTCTTTTTTATACAAGCCTACAATTTATTTATACGCTGCTCTATTTATATCATCTGAAAAGGCACACCTTAATAGAATATTACTCACTCCAACTCTTCCGATCGCACCCCCATAGCATGTAATAAAGCAAAACCTAAATTACAATACTTAAACGAGTAATTTGCCGCTTTCTGCATATCAACAGAAAAATAATACACCTCACGATTCTTTGCTTGCTCCAACGCTTTCACTGCATCCTCTCCATAAAGTTCCATATCACCAACAATCATCACTTTTTGTGTGTTTTGCGAAACAGACAAAGTTTGAATAAAATCTGAATACAATTCTTCACGGGTAGTAAGATTCTCGGTAGAGTAAGAAGCAAAGGAGAACTCACCCAAATTACTTCGAAATGCCACATAATGCAATTCTTCATTTAAATCGGAGGGCTCACAAAAAGAAAAAGTTTTCATTCCTTTTGGATAAACCAAAATGATCTGAATATGATTATCACCTGGACGTATACCTGCATCCAATGCCAATCCCTCAACCAAGGCTGGCAAATCGGCTTTTGGCAACTTCCGTTTTACTATGTAGCTGAAATATCCATTCATCGAATGCCCAACTTCATCTAGATAGGCTGCATCTATCAGAATGACAAATTCGTCAGTTTTCAATTCTTCTTTTTTCATAACATTCATTTATGGAATAAAGATAGATAATCTATACATTCTGACCAACTTTTAATAGTAGAACATTTATTTCCTTTTTTATTCTTCTGACATTTTTTCAGTTTACATTCATATAAATATGCCTTATTGTCAGATCTTTACGGTTTGGCAAATCTTTTGAAGCTTAACTAATGTAATTCACAAACAGATATAAAAAGGAAGGAGAACAATATATGAACTTTAACAACTTTACAATTAAATCTCAGGAAGCCATTCAACAAGCTGTCAACTTGGTACAAAGTCTTGGCCAGCAAACCATAGAGCCTGAGCACATACTGTCTGGAATACTGAAGACAGGAGAGAATGTAACAAACTTTCTCTTCCAAAAATTGGGAATAAACAGACAGCAAATAACTACTGCGCTCGAAAAACAAATTGCTTCCTTACCCAAAGTTTCGGGTGGAGAACCATATCTAAGCCGTGAAACCAATGAAATCCTACAAAAAGCAATAGAATATTCAAAAGAACTAGGAGACGAATATGTTTCACTAGAAGCTATCATTTTGGCTATTCTGAACGTAAAATGTGCAGCCTCATCCATTTTGAAAGACGCAGGGATGACTGACAAAGAACTACGAACAGCTATAAACGAATTGCGCCAAGGACAAAAAGTTACATCACCCTCAAGTGAAGATACCTATCAATCGCTGAATAAATATGCCATCAACTTAATTGAGGCTGCACGTACAGGAAAACTGGATCCCGTAATCGGACGAGATGAGGAAATACGACGCGTATTACAAATTTTAAGCCGAAGGACCAAGAATAATCCCATATTAATAGGCGAACCTGGTACTGGTAAAACAGCCATTGTTGAAGGTCTAGCTCAACGTATCCTAAGAGGCGATGTTCCAGAAAACTTGAAAAACAAACAACTATTCTCGTTAGATATGGGCGCATTGGTGGCCGGTGCCAAATATAAAGGAGAATTTGAGGAACGTCTGAAATCAGTCATTAACGAAGTGACTAAATCCGAAGGAAACATCATTTTATTCATTGATGAAATTCATACATTGGTAGGAGCTGGGAAAAGCGAAGGAGCAATGGATGCAGCAAACATCTTAAAACCAGCTTTAGCACGTGGTGAACTAAGAAGCATTGGTGCCACTACTTTAGATGAATATCAGAAATATTTTGAAAAAGATAAAGCACTAGAACGACGTTTCCAAACCGTTATGGTGAACGAGCCAGATATACTCAGCTCAATATCTATCCTTCGTGGATTGAAAGAGCGCTATGAAAACCATCACCAAGTACGTATAAAAGATGAAGCAATCATCGCTGCTGTAGAATTGAGTAATCGATACATAACCGAACGTTTCCTGCCAGATAAAGCTATCGATTTAATGGATGAAGCGGCAGCCAAACTACGCATGGAGCGAGATTCACTTCCTGAAGAACTAGATGAAATAGAGCGTCGTTTAAAACAACTTGAAATAGAGCGCGAAGCCATTAAACGAGAAAAAGATGAAACCAAACTAACACAGTTGAACAAAGAAATCAGCGACTTAAAAGAACAGGAAACATCATTTAAGGCTAAATGGCAAAGTGAAAAAGAGTTGGTAAATAAAATTCAGCAAAACAAACAGGAAATTGAGCAACTGAAGTTTGAAGCCGATAGAGCAGAACGTGAAGGAAACTATGGTAAAGTAGCTGAAATCCGATATGGCAAGCTACAGTCTTTGGAGAATGAAATAAAAAACATTCAAAAAGATCTGAAGAGCAAACAAGGAGATAATGCTATGATTAAAGAGGAAGTTACAGCTGAAGATATCGCCGATGTTGTATCTCGCTGGACAGGCATTCCTGTGAACAAAATGCTACAAAGTGAACGAGAAAAACTACTTCATCTAGAAGATGAGTTACACAAACGTGTAATTGGACAAGACGAAGCCATTCAAGCTGTAGCAGATGCTGTAAGACGAAGTAGAGCCGGACTGCAAGATCCCAAACGACCTATCGGTTCATTTATATTTTTAGGAACAACAGGTGTGGGTAAAACCGAATTGGCCAAAGCATTGGCTGAATACTTGTTTGATGATGAAACAATGATGACACGTATAGACATGAGCGAATATCAAGAGAAACACTCTGTATCACGACTCATCGGAGCACCTCCGGGATATGTTGGATATGATGAAGGAGGACAACTTACTGAAGCCGTACGACGTAAACCATATTCTGTTGTTCTGTTTGATGAAATTGAAAAAGCTCATCCTGATGTCTTTAACATTCTTCTTCAAGTATTAGATGACGGACGCTTGACCGACAATAAAGGACGAACTGTAAATTTCAAAAATACCATCATCATCATGACTTCAAACTTGGGTAGTGCATATATTCAAAGTCAGTTCGAAAAAATGAACACCTCAAATCACGAACTGATTATAGAACAAACTAAAAATGAAGTGATGAACATGTTAAAAAAGACCATACGACCGGAATTCTTAAACCGTATAGACGAAACCATTATGTTCCTGCCACTGAATAAAAATCAGATAGAACAAATCGTTTCTCTACAAATAAAAGGTATACAAAAAATGCTGGCTGAAAATGGTGTATCTTTGAAGATGGGTGATAATGCTGTAGAGTTCTTAGCACACGCTGGTTACGATCCAGAATTTGGTGCTCGTCCGGTAAAACGTGCCATTCAACGCTACTTACTGAATGATTTATCTAAAAAACTTCTTTCTCAAAAAGTAGACCGAAACCAACCTATTTGGGTTGAGGCAGACAAAGACAAACTAATTTTCAAAAACTAATTTTCTCTCTTTTTTCATACTTTTTTAATAAAGAGGATATATCGTTTCCTTTACGATATACCCTCTTTTTTTATAGTCAACACGTCACTCTCTACGCAATGACTCTATTCTCATTTTTTTTAAATGATATACCAACATGAAAAAAGCTGTAAACGCTGCCAACATATCAGATATAGGCATACTGAACCACACTCCGTTTACACCAAAATGAATCGGCAGAAAAGCCAACCCAGGTAAGAGATAGAGCAACTGTCTAGACAGTGAAAGAAAAATTGAAATAAAAGCCTTGCCGATAGATTGAAAAAATTGGGTAATAATAATTTGTGCACCGATAATAGGAAAAGCAGCCACCCCAATCTGTAATGCTTGAGTAGCTTGCTGAGTCAGCTCTACATTTTCGGTAAACAAACCCACGAACAAACCAGGGAAAAGCTCACTTATAAGAAAACCTAAAGTTGTAACCGTTGTTCCTGCAAAAATACCCAACTTTAACGTACGCTTTACACGATCCACATTGCCAGCTCCGTAATTATAACCACTAATAGGCTGCATACCCATAGTAATTCCCATCACTATCATGACAAATAACATCTGAATACGATTCAGTATACCAAATGCGCCAATAGCTAAATCACCACCATAGCTCAACAAACGATTGTTTATAAATATCACAATACAACAAGCACATACATTCATTACAAATGGCGACATGCCTATACTAAAAATATTATGAATAATACGTGGTTTCAAACGAATACTGCCACGCTTGAAACGAATATAACTATTCTTGCTAAAAAAATGCAAAAGAGCCCACAACATACCAACCAGTTGTGAAACCACCGTAGCCAAGGCTGCACCACGAATACCCCATTCCAAAACAAAAATAAATATAGGAGCCAACACAACATTACAACCAATAGTCAACACCGAAGAAAGCATTGCCTTTTTGGGATAACCCGTAGCACGCATAATGTTATTTAACCCTATCATGACATAAGCTATGGGACTTCCTAACAGTATCACTTGCATGAAATCTCGTGCATAAGACAGAGTATCACTACTTGCTCCGAAGAAATAAAGAATTTCTTCCAAGAAGAAAAACGTCAATCCACCGCAAACAAACGAATTTATAATACAGAGTAACAACACATTTCCCAATACATCTTCTGCACCTTTTATATCCTTCTGTCCCAAACGAATAGAAGAAATAGAAGCTCCACCTACACCTACTAATGTACAAAAAGCAACCAAGAGATTCATCAAAGGAAAAGTAATGGCCAAACCCGAGATAGCCAACGCTCCAACTCCATGTCCGATAAAAATACTATCAATAATATTATATAAAGAAACCAGTGTCATGCTGATAATAGCAGGAATAGAATATTGCACCAATAACTTACCAATGGGTTCACTACCCAAAATATGAGGGTTATTTTCTTTCATAAAAACATTGCTATTTAAATTGGGCTGCAAAATTACTACAAATATCCTACGATTAAACCTACTCTTGATATACATCAAGTGACTTTTGTGTTTTTTATGTTTTTTAAGAAAGAGCCTAATAAAAATCACCCTAAATGTCATAAAACAAGAAGAAAGGGAATATACCTCTCGGTACATTCCCTTTCTTCTTATAAATATCAAATCTACCCAATCACTTTTTAGGAAGCTCTTTCAACAAAGCATCAACAGCAGCTTTCAATTGAGCATCTTCACCACGAAGTGAAGCTGCCGGGTCATTATAAATGAGCACATCCGGCTGAAGTTCTCTATTTTCAGCATAGTTTCCTTCCATATCCACACAACCTACTTGAGGGATACCAAACACTAAACTTGGATCGATCTGAGTTTCCCACCATACAGCTGTCATTGTTCCCGGAACTGGAGCACCAACTAATTTACCAAGCTTCAAAGCCTTATACAATTGCGGAGTTCCATGTGCATTACTATAATTATCCTCACATACTAACATGCATGTCGGTTTAGTCCATTGATTGAATGGGTCACTACCTATATATTGTCCTTGTGCCACGAATCTCTGATATTCCTTACCACCCAAAAGAATAATCAAATCCTCATGCAACCATCCACCGCCATTATGACGAATATCAACAACTACAGCCTCCTTGTGTCTATACCTTCCCAACAACTCACTATAAGTCTTACGGAAACTTTCCGAATTCATACCAGCAATATGTACATAACCCAAACGACCATTTGAAAGTTTCTCTACAGCAGCGCGATTACGCTCTACCCAACGATTATATAGGATGGAACTCATCTGTCCGTTATTAATACCGCGAACAGTTTCATCAAACCGTTTTTTAGTTGCAGGATCATAAACGGTCAAACGAATTTTCCGTCCAACTTTTCCTTCAAACAAAGGATAGTAATCCTCTCCTTTTTTAATAACTTGTCCATCAACCTTCTCTATAATACATCCTTCCTTTACTTTAGTCTTAATTTGAGCGAACGGACTCTTAGCTGGTATTTCCTTAATTTTCAGTCCATCACCTGTATATGTTTCATCATAGAACACACCCAATGAAGCTGTTGGCATCATCCTGCCTCCACCTCTGTAACTAGCTCCTGTATGCGAAGCATTAAGCTCTCCCAACAGTTCACTCAACATTTCTGCAAAATCATAATTATTATTGATGTGCGGAAGGAACTTTTCATAAACTTTCTTATATCCATTCCAATCTACCCCATGCAGATCTTTCAAGTAAAATTTATCTTTCACTTGCTGCCATGCATGCTCAAATATATATTGACGTTCCTCATAAGGACGATAATCAAAAAACGCCTCGAAAGTGATAGGTGTAGTGCGTCCACTAGCTACATCCAACTTACTCATTCCTCCGCCACCACACATGAAAACAGCACCCGATTGTGTTTGTTCCAACGATCCACTTCCTATACCTTTAGCCAAGATACGTGAACTTCCTGACTTCAAATCGTGTACCCACAAATCTCTTGGTCCCTCAAAAGAAGTAATATAATACAATTTACTTCCATCTTTTGACAACATAGCCTCACCTAACATAGACGAATTCACTGTCAAGCGTAGTACCCTATCTTGACAATTTTCCAAGTCAAATTCCAATAACTTTGGCTCCGACTTCTTATCATCCTTTTTATTGGAATTCTTCTTCTTATTTTTCTTGTCCTTTTCAGCTTGTTCCTTAGCCTCACGTGCTTTCTCTTCTTTTTCAGCAGCAGTAAATAAAGCCAAATCCTCTTTATTCATACGGAACTTCTCATAAGCTTCCAAATCAAAAAACATAATATAGACATCCCTCTGTGCTCCCCAGCTTCCATGACTTCTAAATCCGGCACGGTCGCTAAACCATATCATAGCTTTTCCATCAAGCACCCATTTAGCATATCCATCACTATAACCACTCTGCGTAAGATTATGCATTTCGCCCTTTCCATCTGCTTTCAACAACACTACATCTTTGTTATTCCAGCCTCCAATACCAATAAAGTCAGATAAAATCCACTTACTATCAGGACTCCACTGGAACCATTGATCACCATCAGAATAGGAATACTGATACTTTTTGTCCATTACTGTACGAACAGCTTTACTTTTTAGATTAACCACACAAATGGCTGTACGATTCTCTAAAAAAGCTACTTCCTTACCATCAGGACTATATTGAGGTTGGAAAGATGTTTTATTAGATTTTGTCAAACGCTCCTCTTTTATCTCCGTAGCATAAGTAAACTGTTTTTCATCTTTCAAAACCAAAGAAGACTGATAAATCTGCCACAATCCTTCACGCTCAGAAGCATACACAATACTACGTCCATCAGGAGAAAAATCTATATCACGCTCTTGTTCTGGAGTATTAGTTATTCGTTTCGTAGTCTTATAGTCCACTGAAGTAACATAAACATCTCCATGAAGAATGAAAGCTACTTCTTTTCCATCAGGAGAAACCGACATTTCACTTACTCCATTCTGCATAACCTGACGCACAACGTCACGATCTATTCTATCGGAGTATATCTGCACTTTTACTTTTTTCGGATTCTTTCCAGGGATAAGAGTATAAATTTCACCATCCAGTCCATAGCAAAGCATTCCATTATCTGCAATACTCAAGAAACGCACCGGATTGACCGTATGTTTAGTTATTTGTATAGATGAAGCACTTCCTAACTGACGTTTAAATACATTAAACGTACCTTTCTCTTCACTTAAATAATAAAAAGATTCTCCATCTGGCGCCCAAACGGGATTACGATCTTCTCCACGGAAAGAAGTCAGCTTAGAATAAGCGTTATTCTTTCCCGGTGTAAACATCCACACATCTCTTGCAATAGACGATACCTGATGTTTACGCCAAGGATCTTCATACCCCTTTTTATCTTGATAAAGCCATTGCTTTCCATCCTTACGAATGGATATATTCTCCATAGGCATAGACGATAACATAACAGGACGACCCCCTTTTACATCTACCTCATACACCTGATTAAAAACGGCCGAAGGAAATTGTACATCATCAGCCGAAGGTTGAATAGATGCAGCAAACAAAATATGCTCATTATCATTAAAAGCAATAGGTTTTTCATTTCCCGAGTGAGTAGTCAAACGTTGCGGAACTCCACCGTCACGAGAAACAACATAAACATCAAAACTTCCCATGCGATCGGATGCAAAAGCAATCTGCTTACTATCTGGGCTCCACACAGGTTTTGTGTCGTAAGCAGGATTGGTCGTAAGTTGCACGGCGCGTCCACCCTCCACAGGAACAGTAAAAATATCCCCTTTATACGTAAAGGCTATTGTGGTTCCATCTGGCGATATTGAACAATACCTCATCCACAAAGGCGATTCTTGTGCCATTGCCCATCCGGCAAATAAAAAAGTTACAGCACCTAGAAAAACTTTTTTCATGAAGAAACAATATTTTAAAATTTGTTTTTAAGTATATATTCTGCTTGAAAATGCCTTGAAACCACAATATGCCAGATTCTTTTTTAACAAAATGTCGCAAATATCACTTATCAATTACTCAACAAAGATAATTTCCCTTAACAAAAAAGCCCTAACAAGGCTTCAAAGCAACTTCTTGCACAAAAGTAATGAAGTTTTTAAAAAAACAAAGCACGAACAACGTAGTTTTCACGGATTTCATCTACTATCCGTTTTTTCTGCGTTGTCCGTGCCTATAAAAGTTTTTTTTCAATACACCTTATTCAGCAGTTTCTTCTTCTTCTTCGTTCTTTTCTTCAAACTCAGTTATACCTGCATTAACCAAAATATTATACCATTGAATCAGTTTTTTGATATCACTGGCATAAACACGGTCGCGATCGAAATTTGGAAGTACTTGCGCAAAAAAATCTTGCAATTCAGCCAAACTAGATTTCTTATAGTCTATTGAAGATACAGGTGCTCCGTTTTCCTTTACTTTTAGTAATTCAAGAACCCGGCTTAAAGGAATATCCTCTTCATCTGTATACATAGAAATATCTCCCAAAGAAGTAACTTTATCACTAGCGTAAACAGGCACACGTTTCTTGGCCGCATCCAAAGTTTCAACAATCAACATATTTTTTCCTTGTGACAACAGACGATACAATCCAGGTTTGCCTGCAATAGATAAAATGGTTCTCAACATAATTATTGTGTTTTATATCTTAATAAAATAATTTTTCCTCCAAAAGGAAAGGCAAAGATACAATGCCTCACGCAAGTATCAAAACTTGATTTTATAAAATATCCAACTCATGCAATATTCCTGTCACTTGAGGAATTAATGGAAGTACCCCATCATTACATACCACATAGTCTGCTTTCCTACATAAATCCACATCATCCAGTTGATGTGCCATACGTTGGCGAATTTGCCATTCTTGAGCATTATCACGCCTTATCGCACGATTCACTCTCAATTCTAATGGTGCCGATACGACCACAACTTTATCAACAAGCGAATCAAAACCCGACTCATAAAGAATAGCACACTCCATAGCTATCAAAGGCGTATTATGCCGTGCAACCCAACGTAAAAAATCATCCTTTACCCTGGGATGAATAATAGAATTCACTTGTCTTACTCTTTCAGGAGAACCAAACATATAACTTGACAACCAAGCACGATCTAATGTACCGTCGGATTTATAAACCTCCTTACCTACTAATAAAGATAACTCATTCCGAATTACAGCGTCTTCTATTGTCAAACGTTTAGCCTCATCATCTGTCAAATAAACCGGAATCCCCATCACCTGTAGTAGATGCGACACAATCGATTTTCCACTACCTATACCTCCTGTTATTGCTAATTTCACCATAACATCAATATAGTACTGTTTGTTCAATAATAAAATCAACTTCAGCAGGCTCTATCCGAATATAATTCACATTTTCAGGTGCCGATTTCAACCTCACACGGTACTTATCCGATTTACAATTCAATAATTCATCATAAGATACATTTATATGAAAATCCTCTTCTGTAACATTTTGAAACTCTGAAAGCCCTACACGAAATATAACCGTTACTTTTGACGGAAAAGTCTTTAATATCTTGTTTTCTGGGAAATTAACAGGAAGAATGGGAATCTCCAGTTTCTTTTCAGTATACATATCTGTACAGAATTCCAAATCCACTGTATTTGGAACGAATTTTGCCCCTTGCACAGCTAGTAGAGGTTCTTGACACTGAAGTGTATCAAATAACTGTTCAGCTACAAACTGACGGGTATAAGCAGCTTTTATCGTATCAAGTATTCCACGCGGAGCATATACCAACACCGAATCGGGCTTAATTTTAGCATCTGAAATATAATATTGTTTTTCTGTCGTTATCTGACTTCTGACCACTACCGGAACTTTTTTAGCTTCTTCCTTTGTATAAACAATATCAAAAACCGAAGGTTTAACAGAAATCAATTGGGTAGTAGCCATAAGCTGTGAAGTTATCATCTTCTGGTAAGTTGACGTTTCTACCCTTACTTTTCCTGTTTCGTTCTCCAATTCGCCAAAATCCAATTTAACAGGATTATAAAATGTACGTCCCACCATATAGTTAATGAGTACAGTACCCCTATCCTTTACCAATACTTTCAAATTTTTAGGAGGCTCTTGTGTCAGCACCACATTTTCTGGAACCTGTACCATTGAAACAGGAATAGTCAGCTCTGCTTCATAAGTATCATTCAATTTCTGAAGTATCCAAAAGAAGAACGCTACAATCAAAAAAAACAAAAAAAGCAGAAACTCCCTGCATTTTGGACTCAACAGGAAGTTTCTGATTATACCTAACGTCCTTTGAATAAAAACACATAAATCTTTTTTCGCGGACATTTTCCTACAATTTTATAAAAGTAAATTATTTCGCAGCATTCTGTGTAGCAGCCATATCAGCAAAAATCGAATTGCGATCAATACGAATCTTTACACCTGCAGCTATTTCAAGAACTACTACATTGTCCTCCAATTCTTTAATCTTTCCATAGATTCCACCGGCAGTTACAACAGCCTGACCTACTTCCAGATTTTTACGGAAGTTAGCTATTTCTTTTTGTTTTTTGTTTTGGGGGCGAATCATGAAGAAATACATTATAGCAAAAATAGCAACCATCATGATGATGAAAGACATATCAAATCCACCTGCCGCCTGCAATAATACTGTCATTAAATTCATACTGTTTAAAGTTTGTTGTGTGTTTTAAATTTGTTTCATTTATAATCTGAACAAATATATATCAATTCTTCGTCAGCTTATTATCTTTTTTTAATTGATTAACAATTGCATCCAACATTCCATTTATAAAGCCTGGGCTTTTAGGAGTACTATACAGCTTAGCCAACTCTACATACTCGTTCAAAGACACACTGATTGGGATATTGGGAAAACTCATGATTTCAGCCAAAGCAATCTGCATAATAACCAAATCCATAAACGCCACACGGTCGATATTCCAATTACGTGTATTCTCAGTCAATAAATGACGATAATAATCGGCATTCAAAATCGTACGACGGAAGAGACGACGTGCATACTCTTGATCTTCTTCATCCTTATATTCAGGCAAAAGTGGTTGTTTTGCACCCAATTTCACATCAAAGCGTTTGATAGTTTTCAGTACAAAGGTATCCACTATCTCCTTATCGTCATTCCAATACAAACTTTGGTCCTCCAACAATGAATCCAATTCCGGATTATTAAAAATCAAATTCTTATAAATTTTTCTCCAAAGTTCTCTATCCGATTCATAAGAGCGATACTTATCGTCCATATATTCTTTATAATATTCCGATTGCAAAATCTTCTCATATAAAGACTTCACGAACTCTTCATCATTCTCCCAGCTCTTCTTTTGATTTTCTACAAAGGCACACAACTGCTCGTTACACTCCAATTGTGCAGCGAAACGGTTTTCTACAAACTTCATATTGGGATTCAACTCTTCGGGAGTAGGACGCATTTTGCTCTTTCCTGCCAAGATGCGCTTCTCGGCATATTTTGTCACTTCTACCATAAGAAGAAGCAAATAATTGTACAAATCATAAGCTTTATTCAAGCTAAAAAACAATTCTTTCTCAGCGGTGTCCAAATTTTTTCCACCATTCTGATAGTATGCATAAACTATCTGTACAACCTTTAAACGAATAAGAGCTCTGTTAATCATAACTTTCTATTAAAATTCTTGTATTAGAGAGTGCAAAATTACATATTTTTGTTCACATTCTACAACATCGTCATTCACTTTTTACAGCTCTTTAGCAAAACTTTTTAGTAAACCGGTATTTAACTTGATTTTCCTTTATCATTTAAGAACAAATGTTTTCCTTATTTAATCAACAAACATGTTCTAACCAGTATCCACTCTCTTTCATTTTCTTTTATAAGAGAAATACTATTTCACATAGATATGTAAAATATCATTTAAAATTCCTTTCATTTATTTTGTTTATACAAGAAAAATTACTCACCTTTGAAGCAACATTATATTTTTGTATAGAATCATGGAAGAGTTTAAAAAGAAAAACGCTGTTGACACCGACAAAGAAATAGTATTTTCCAAAGCTATTAAAGCCGGGAAACGTATTTATTATTTAGATGTAAAGAAGAACAGAAAAGATGAAATGTTTATAGCCATAACCGAAAGCAAAAAAGTGGTATCCGGTATGGGAGAAGACTCACAAGTCTGCTTTGAAAAGCACAAAATATTCTTATATAAAGAAGATTTTGAAAAATTCGTGAACGGACTAAATGAAACCATCGGCTATATAGCACAGGAACAAGGCATTCACAGCATTAAAAATACAGAAAACCAAGAAGATGATTCCCAAGAAAACTTGCCGGAAAATAATGAAATTAAGATAGATATTGATTTTTAAGCATTCAAGGCTTGCTCTTTAAAGGGAAAAGCTGTACTTTTGCACCGCTTTTGACACATCGTGTGATGGTGAATTAAGCACAAACAACTTAATTTAGAGTAACACAATTATTTAAAACAATGAAAACAATCGAAATTAAAGGAACTGCCAGAGTGGCAACAGGTAAAAAAGGTACTCGTGACATCCGTAAAGCAGGCGCTGTTCCTTGCAACCTTTATGGTTCTAAAAAAGATGAGAATGGAAACATCGTTGCAACTTCATTTTCTGTAACTAACGAAGGTTTGCGTAATTTAATCTACACTCCGCATATCTATACTGTAAATTTGGATATTGACGGACAAACTTGCAAAGCTATCATGAAGGAAATTCAATTCCATCCGGTAAAAGATAATGTTTTGCACGTTGATTTCTATCAAATTACTGAAGATCAACCCATCGTTATGGAAGTTCCTGTTCAGTTGGAAGGTTTGGCTGAAGGTGTTCGCGCCGGTGGTAAACTGCAATTGCAAGTTCGCAAGCTGAAAGTAAGAGCTACATATGACAAGATTCCTGAAAGATTGGTTGTTAACGTAAGCAGTTTGGGCTTAGGTAAGACTATTAAAGTAGGCGAACTTTCATTCGAAGGTTTGGAAATCTTAAATGCAAAAGAAACTGTTGTTTGTGCAGTTAAATTGACTCGTGCTGCAATGGGTGCTGCTGCAAAGAACAACTAATCAGTAACAGAATTTAATCCTCATCAATGAAATATTTGATTGTAGGGCTGGGTAATATTGGTGATGAATATCAAAATACCCGCCATAATATAGGATTTAACGTATTGGATGCCTTTGCTAAGGCATCCAATATTGTTTTTACAGACAAGCGTTACGGCGCAATAGCCAATCACTCCATTAAAGGTCGGCAATTAATTCTACTTAAACCGTCGACCTACATGAACCTAAGTGGAAATGCCGTACGCTATTGGATGCAACAGGAAAAAATTCCCCTAGAAAATGTTCTTATTATAGTTGACGACCTGGCCCTTCCTTTCGGAGCTCTCCGACTGAAACCTAAAGGTAGCGATGCAGGTCATAATGGACTCAAGCATATTGCTGCAACATTAGGTACGGAAAATTACGCACGACTTCGATTTGGAATCGGAAACAACTTTCCAAAAGGAGCACAGATAGATTATGTATTGGGACATTTCAGCGAGGAAGAAGAGAACCTGATGGAAGAACGGTTAAATATTGCTTGTGACATGATTAAAAGCTTTTGTCTAGCCGGCATTGCCATCACAATGAACCAATTCAATAAAAAATGAGCGAAGCCAGAATAGACAAATGGCTATGGGCTGTGCGCATATTCAAAACACGCACCATAGCTGCTGAAGCCTGCAAAAAAGGAAGAATAAGTATTAACGGAAGTCAGGTAAAACCATCAAGAATGGTAAAGGAAGGTGAAGTAGTTCAAGTGAAAAAACCACCTATTACCTATTCGTTCAAAGTGCTACAAACCATAGAAAAAAGAATAGGAGCTAAATTGGTACCCGAGGTGATGGAAAACGTAACCACCCCAGATCAATATGAATTACTGGAAATGAGCCGAATTAGCGGATTTATTGACAGAGCAAGAGGTACTGGAAGACCTACGAAAAAAGACCGGAGAAGTTTGGACAAGTTTAACGAACCGGAATATTTAGATGATATGGACTTTGCCTTTGATTTTGATGAAGACGAAGAAGAAGAAGACAAATAAAAAAGAATCTTCTTGAGAATTAATTCTCAAGAAGATTCTTTTTTATACTTACAATGCTGCTTTCATATCATTCACCATTTCCTGATATTCGGCATCCGTAAGATACACTTTTCCAGGATTCATTTGAAATACACCCCCATAGTCCGGACCATCCACATACTTGGGAGCTAGATGGAAATGCAAATGTGAAAGTTTGTCGCTATAAGCTCCATAATTGATCTTTTCCGGATGAAAAACCTTGTGCATGGCAGTAGTTACACGAGCTACATCAGCCATGAAAGCATTACGTTCCTCATCAGAGAGCTCACAAAGATCATCTACATGACCATCATATGCCACAAGACAACGACCTCTATAAGTCTGTTCTTTAAATAAGAACACACGCGAAACGCTCAAATGAGCAATTTCAATCATCAAATTATGTAGTGTTTCATTGTTTTGACAATAAAGACACTCTTTCGGATTACTTCTCATAGTATTTACTTTTATATAATTAATAGTTTATGCTATTTTTTCAAACAAAGCAGCTGTTCCAAGTCTTTAGCCTCTCCTACCACCCATACTACTTCTCCCAGTTGGAGCACTTCATCGGCTGTCGGACTTATCAATCTTCCATCAGCTTTCTCCACACCTACAATCAAACAGTTATAATCCTTCCGAATACCACTGTCACGCACAGTTTTTCCCTGAAAGAACGAAGTTTCATCTATTATCAGCTGCTTCAAAATAATTTCCGCTTGCTCCCAGTTTCCAGTTTGTGCACACAGGCCTTCTTTCAAAGCCTTGTCAAAGGCTGTAATCTGTTCATCAGTACCTATCACCTGCAACTTATCCCCAGGATACACATGTTCATCTCCACCAGGAATATTCACACGCATTCCACCACGCAGAATCGATACAACATGAATACCATAGATACGACCCAAATTTAAATCCTTTAATGTCTTACCTATCCATGCACAATTAGCTGCTACATCAAAATCAGACAAGTGCATATCATGCGAAAGCAAACGTCCGGCATATTCAGGTTGTTTTTCACCTCGAAACTCCTCATACCTATCCCTCACACGCAAGTTCTGAATGAATGTACGCTCTATAAAAATAGAATGCATTTTCAATCGACGCGAGTTAATCATTACCAATACCAATACAATGGCAGCACCAGCCACCAAAGCAACCGAAGCGTGATAATAAGTAGAAATTACATACATAACAAAGAAAATAGCCACCATCACACGCAACAGAATGATAGAAAGCAACGGGGCACGATTAAAACGATTGTCGCGCCACAAAGTCTGAAACTCTACAGAATGATTTTTCTTCACCATGATAGCCCGAAGGAAGGGAGATATAGCAAGAATTGTAAGTACCATACTTACTATCCGAGCCCAAACTTCAGGCAATACAGTCATCAAACCCGGCAAAAGAAAATGCGTACATATGATGATAACAGCCACAATGACGATAATATACACTAACATAATACGCAGAATGGCTTTAATAAGTTTACGCCAACAGTTCTCTTGGTCTGCCGTAGTATGCGAACGCAAAGAATAGTGTTCCACCATATCCAACCATTTTTGTGGCAGACGTGCACTTACCCAGTTATAGGCAGGCACAGAGAGTCGTATCATGTAAGGGGTAGTAAAAGTAGTGATAACCGATACTGCCACAACAATAGGATAAAGAAAATCGCTCGTTACCTTCAAGCTGACACCTAGAGAAGCAATAATGAATGCAAATTCACCTATTTGCGTCAAGCTAAAACCACACTGCATAGCCACCTTCAGCGGCTGTCCAGAAAGCACGAAACTTCCACTACCCAACACTGCTTGTCCTAAAAGAATAGCCAATACAATAGCTATAATAGGATAACGATATTCCACTATCATGGCAGGATCCACCATCATTCCCACCGACACGAAAAAAATAGCACCAAAAAGGTCTTTTACTGGAGCCACCAATTTCTCTATCGATTCAGCCTCCACCGTTTCAGCCAGGATTGACCCCATGATGAATGCACCGAAAGCAGCCGAGAATCCAGCTTCAGATGCTAATACCACCATAAGAAAACACATACCCACAGCTACCACCAACAGAGTTTCAGAAGACATCAATCCACGCACTTTTTTTAAGAACGTAGGAATCATATAAATGCCAACTACAAACCAAAGCACCAAAAAGAACACGAGTTTAACCACACTCTGCACCATCTCGGCACCTTCAAAATTCTGACTTACAGCCAAAGTAGACAGCATCACCATCAATACAATAGCCAAGATATCTTCCAAGATAAGTACACTTAGCACCAAACCAGCAAAACGCTGCTGACGCAGCCCCATATCATCAAACGCCTTGTAAATAATGGTAGTGGACGACATAGCAAGCATACCACCCAGATAAATACAGTCCATCCGCTGCCATCCGAACGACATTCCCACCAGCACACCAAGCACAATCATGGTCAGAATAACCGAACTGGCAGCGATAACAGCCGTTCCTCCCACCTTCATCAGTTTCTTAAAACTGAATTCCAAACCCAAAGCAAACAACAAGAAAATGACACCAATGTCTGCCCACAGTTTAATGTCACCTGTATCTTGTACTGAAGGGGTATATGGCATGTGCGGGCTTGCAATGAAGCCCGCAACAATGTACCCCAAAACCAACGGCTGTTTCAGCCGTTTGAAAATCAAAGTTGTAATGCCGGCACAAGTCAATATCAGCGCTAGGTCGGCAATTAGAGGAGATAATTCAGACATGCTTTATTTCTTGGCTACCAACTCTGCAATTTTCACCACAACATTCATTGCCTTTTCAATAGATTGAACCGGAGCAAACTCATAACGTCCATGGAAATTCAATCCACCGGCAAAGATATTTGGGCATGGCAATCCTTTAAAAGAAAGCTGTGCTCCATCCGTACCACCACGAATGGCTTTCACTTTAGGAGTGACACCAGCCTCCTGCATGGCACGGAATGCAATATCGATAATATGCATCACCGGTTCTATCTTTTCACGCATATTGTAGTATTGGTCTTTCATCTCCACTACCACCGTACCTTCACCATATTCTGCATTGAGGAAATCGGCCACACGTTGCATACGCTGTTTCCGCTCCTCAAACTTACGCCGGTCATGATCGCGAATGATATAAGACACAATAGTCTGCTCTACTTCGCCTTTCATACCCACCAAATGGAAGAATCCCTCATAACCGTCGGTATGTCCCGGAATCTCAGCCTCGGGCAGCATGCTCACAAATCGGTTTGCCACAAGCAAAGAGTTTATCATCTTGTTCTTGGCATATCCTGGGTGCACATTCCGTCCTTTTACCGTAACTTTAGCACCAGCAGCATTAAAGTTCTCAAATTCCAGTTCACCCACTTCACCACCATCCATGGTATATGCAAAATCGCAACCAAACTTCTCTACATCAAACTTATGTGCTCCCAGTCCGATTTCTTCATCAGGATTAAATCCGACACGAATTTTTCCATGTTTAATTTCAGGATGTTCTTTCAAGTAAGCTACAGCTGTAACAATTTCAGCAATTCCCGCCTTGTCGTCTGCTCCCAATAAAGTCTTGCCATCAGTCACAATCAAGTCCTCTCCTTTATGGTCGAGTAATTCGGGAAACTGTTTGGGCGACAGCACAATATTTTCTTCTGCGCAAAGTACGATATCATTTCCATCATAATTCTTCACGATACGTGGATTCACATTAGCTCCACTCATGTCAGGACTGGTATCCATGTGTGCAATGAATCCCACCACAGGAAGCTCCTCATCGGTATTAGCCGGAAGAGAGGCAAACAAATAGCCATTCTCGTCCAAAGAAATTTCTTCCAAACCTAAAGATTCCAGTTCAGCTTTCAAGTATTCGGCAAACACCATCTGCTTGGGAGTACTCGGAGTGGTTTGTGATTCTTCACTTGATTGAGTATCAAAACTCACGTACTTCAGAAAACGTTCTACCAATGTCATAATAATATCCTTTTTTAATTAAACAAAATCTTTAAAAATGGCTACTTCCATCAAAACAATGGGTACACACCTTACATTTAGGCAATCCAATAGCCTCAATCAGCGTTTCGAGCGTATTAAACTTCAGTGAGCTTAATCCGAAACGTTGAGCAATAGTTTCCACCATACGTTTATATTCGGGCGAATCGGTTGTGGCATACTTATCCAAATTTTTGGTGTGGTCACCTTCAAACTCTTGAATAATACGACGTGTAATCAATTCCAAGTCACCTTTTGATGAAGTAAAGTTAAGGAACGGACAGCCATAAATCAACGGTGGACAAGCAATTCGCATATGCACCTCTTTCGCACCATAATCATACAGAATCTTCACGTTATCACGAAGTTGTGTTCCACGAACAATCGAATCATCACAGAATAAGATACGTTTTCCTTCAAGCATAGCGCGATTCGGAATTAGTTTCATTTTTGCCACCAACGAACGCATAGCCTGATTGCTTGGTGTGAAACTTCTAGGCCAAGTTGGAGTATATTTAGCAATGGCTCTGTGATAAGGTACACCTTTTCCTTCGGCATAACCCAAAGCCATACCTACACCCGAATCGGGTATACCACAAGCACAATCAACCTCCGATTCGTCTTTCTGTCCCATTTTGTATCCACAATTGAAACGAACTTCTTCCACATTCTTGTTTTCATAACAAGACACCGGGAATCCGTAATATACCCATAAGAACGAACAAACCTGCATCTGCTCATTGGGTTTTCTCATCTGCTCAATACCTTGAGGACGTATACGAAGAATCTCTCCGGGCCCCACATAACGTTCCACCTCGAAATCAAGATTAGGTAAACTGCTCGATTCACTTGTTATCGCGTAAGCACCATCTTTTTTACCTATTATAATAGGAGTACGTCCCCACTTGTCGCGAGCAGCAATAATTCCATCATCGGTGAGCAGCATCATAGAGCAGGAACCTTTTATCGAGCGGAACACATTCTCTATACCATCCACAAAATCTTTTCCTTGAATAATCAACAAAGAAACCAGCTCGGTGGGGTTGGTCTTTCCAGAACTAAGTTCAGCAAAATGCATATTATGGGAAAGCAATTCGCTTTCCAACTCTTCCACATTATTTATCTTGGCTACGGTAACGATGGCGAACTTGCCTAAATGCGAATTGATAACCAAAGGTTGGGAATCAGTATCGCTAATAATCCCGATACCAGCACAACCTCTGAACTTCGGCAGTTCATCTTCAAACTTACTTCTGAAATAAGCACTTTCCAAACTATGAATAGAACGGATAAATCCTTTTTCTTTATCATAGGTTGCCATACCGCCACGTTTTGTTCCCAAATGCGAGTTATAATCTGTTCCGTAAAACAGATCCGTCACGCAATCCTTCATTGAGACTGTTCCAAAAAAACCTCCCATAGAGTTAATGTTAGTTTTAAGTTAAGATGAATTAATTCCTGTTTCAAGCTTCAAAAGTACTGATTTCTTTTGAAACGATTTCCATTTCAATAATGGCTTTTACAAAAAAACTTCTTCACACAGAGAATGCCGCGCTCCAATCCCTTTCTAAACCGAAAAAGAGGAATAGAAGTCATACTTCATTCCTCTTTTCCATTCCGGATTCACCGGTTATTTCTTTTTCAACACATAATGTTCGGCCAATTCTCCCTGATTAACTGTTCCTATAGAATCGGACAGCATCACACCATTCTCTATAATCTTATAATATATTTTTTCACCCGAAGAAGGAGTTACCAGTTCTATTACTTGTCCATCGAGCAAATTATACACACCACTTGTTTCGAACAACCCATCCTTCTCTTCCAGATATTCGCTCTTAAGATTATACGTCTTATCTGCATTAATGATAAGAACGGTCTTAATTCCCGGACAGTCGGCAGCAGGTAGTGTACCTTCATAGATTCCACTGAAATCCTGTTCCTTTACTTGTTCTTCTGTAGTGACGGTACTGTTTTCCACTGTTTGTTCACTATTATTTTTTGAAGAGCCGCTACAGCTCATCATAACAACCATCACACCGATGGCTAGGATTGATTTCTTTTTCATTACCGAATGCATTTTATATAGATATAGGATACAAAGATAGAAAAATTTGGTATTTACAACTCTTTATTTAATTGTTTTATGCATTTTCACTATCTTTTCATATTTACTTAGTAACTAATACAATACTATTTATCCAAACAAGATATGCTCATTGATATGAATCAAGAAATCAGCCTAAAATTCTAAAAACCATTTTTATCTTTTTCATCTTCAAAAGAAAGCAAGTACTTTTGCTGCATCATTACACACCGGATTCATCATTCCGGATATTCTTTTTGGGGAGCTATAAAAACAGCTTCTTCCAAAACAAGACATTTAGATTAAGGATAAAAGAATTGTTTTTAGGTATTAGTTTTTTATGAAAAAAAGTTTGTTGGCTTTGTCGTTCGGCACTTTAGGGTTAGGCATTGCAGAATTCGTGATGATGAGCATCCTTCCCGATGTTGCCGCCGACTTAGGCATCAGCATTCCGGTCGCCGGCCACCTCATCTCAGCTTATGCCATAGGTGTCTGCATCGGTGCTCCTCTTACTGTTATCGTCGCGCGCACTCGTCCTTTAAAACAAATCCTGCTGGGACTGCTGGTCCTACTCATTTTAGGCAATACTCTATCGGCATGCGCCCCAAATTTTGAAATCATGCTGTTTACCCGTCTATTGTCTGGACTTCCCCACGGTGCCTACTTCGGTGTGGGTTCCATCATTGCCGACCGTGTGGCCGACAAGGGAAAAAGCGCACAAGCCATAGCCATCATGGTAGCAGGAATGACCATTGCCAATCTGGCCGGAGTCCCTTTGGGCACTTTTCTAAGTCACATAATTTCTTGGCGTGCCATCTTCTTCATTACCGGTTTATGGGGCACTTTTGTTTTCTACTCTATTCATCGGTGGATTCCCTACATGGAACCGCTTCCAAACAATGGTTTGAAAGGACAATTCCTTTTTTTAAAGAACTCGGCTCCGTGGTTGATTATTACAGCCACCATGTTCGGTAATGGAGGTGTTTTCAGCTGGTATAGCTACATCACCCCACTGATGACCGATGTAGCCGGATATGCCCCTTCAGTCATGCCTCTGCTTATGATTCTGGCCGGAACCGGCATGTGTGTTGGCAATCTACTTGGCGGACACTACTCCGACAAATTCCAACCGGGATTCGTAGCTGCCATTACCCAAGGCATCATCTGTACCACCCTACTGACTATTTTCTTCCTAGCTTCCTATACATTCCTCATGCCGATACTATTATGCATTTGCACTGCAAGCTTGTTTGCCTTGTCGTCTCCCCAACAGCTTTTGCTCTTAAAAAATGCTCCCGGTGGAGAAATGATGGGAGCAGCCTGCGTACAAGTGGCTTTCAACTTGGGGAATGCATTCGGAGCCTACTGCGGAGGACTTCCCCTAGAAGCCGGACTAGGATACCGCTACCCAGCTCTCATCGGAGCCGGAATCAGTTTCATGGGTTTTCTAGCCTTGTCTGTTTATTCCTACCGTTTTGAACTCCAAACACAAAAATTAAGAAAACTTAGACATATATGATACGTCAATGCTTTATTCTGTTTGGATGTCTGGCCTTAGGCGAACTGATAGTTTACCTCACAGACATTAAACTTCCCTCCAGTATCATCGGTATGCTACTCCTCACCTTATTCCTTCAATTAAAATGGATTAAACTTGAGTGGGTACAAGGACTGAGCGATTTTCTAGTAGCCAACCTGGGATTCTTTTTTGTTCCTCCCGGTGTAGCCCTGATGCTCTATTTTGACATCATTCGCACCGAATTTGTACCCATCGTAATCTCTACGGTCATCAGCACCATCCTCGTACTGGTGTGCACCGGATGGATTCACCAGTACATCCGCCGCCATTCCGGCTTCCTGAAAAGAAAATCCCACAACAACAAACCTCTAGACACAGACAAATGACTTACTTCACCAATGACTTTTTTCTTCTGGCTCTCACTTTCGGCATTTTCTTTCTTGCCAGACTGCTGCAAAGAAAAACAGGATGGGTGCTGTTGAACCCCATTCTTCTTACCATCGCCATACTCATACTTTTTCTCAAAGCTACCAACATCAGCTACGAAACCTATAATCGGGGAGGACATTTGATAGAGTTCTGGCTGAAACCGGCCGTAGTTGCCTTAGGAGTTCCTTTGTATCTCCAATTACGCGATATAAAAAAACAACTGCTACCCATCCTTATTTCCCAACTGACAGGTTGTCTGGTAGGTATTGTTTCAGTGGTCATCACAGCTAAATGGCTAGGAGCAAGTCCGACAATCATAACCTCGCTTGCAGCTAAATCGGTCACTACTCCCATAGCTATGGAAGTAACTAAAAGCGTAGGTGGAATTCCTTCACTTACTGCTGCCGTAGTAGTATGTGTAGGTCTGTTCGGAGCCGTGCTTGGATTTAAAGTCCTTAGTTGGGGACATGTAGAAAGCCCCATTGCCCAAGGATTGTCCATGGGTACAGCCAGCCATGCAGTAGGAACATCTACAGCCATGGAACGCGGACGTAAATATGGCGCTTTCGCCAGTCTGGGTCTGACATTAAATGGACTGTTTACAGCTTTATTCACTCCTACCATTCTACGCATTATGGGCATTATCTAAAAAAAACTCCCCTATATACAATTCATTTTTAAAGACAAAACAAAACCACAGCTAAAGCATGAAGCACCTTTCAATTTGTCACTTCTTCATTCTTTGGCTTTTTAGGCACAAAACATAGCAAAAACTCCTCTTTTTCATAACTATAACTTATAAACATACTCTCATCATACTACAATATAGTCCAATCCGAGAAGGTTCTTTTAGCCCCAACAACAAAGCATTTTAAAGTAAAACAAATTGAATAAATATACTTTTTTATAAATAGCAAAGGGGCATAAAAAAGAGTGTTTATTCATAAATAATGCATATTAATACGTCCAAGAAGAACCCTCACCAATCAAATAAGTTGAAAACTTCTCAAAAATCAAAAGCACTTTTCCTCAAAGTAAGACACAAACACAGCATCCTTACGCTTACGACAATCAAATTGGTCACCCGACATTTAGACAGCAATACTTATCACCCATAGCAAAACTTATCTTGAATTACTTTCTTTTTTTCATTATATCCGCCATTAAAACAAATTTTCAAAAGTTCACTAAAGCTCTTTTTATAAAAAACAAAAGAAGACAAAATGCCCCTCTACAAAAAACGCATCATTTAACCTCCACTTTTATTGAGGAAAACTTATCAACAATAATT
>Cinder_p2__coassemble_1241_pt1 | contig 48047 bp, 33 predicted proteins | sample Cinder_p2__metabat2_low_PE_026 | metagenome-assembled genome bin Cinder_p2
AAAGGTGGGTCAGGTGATTTTTATAATAGTGGGTCAAGTGACTTTATATTTTCCAATTATTGACGACGAAACTTCAGCACGTGCAGAGGAGTATGAGTTGAATCTGGAGCCGGTGTTCCATGCCGGAGTATGGACCGATACCATTCGTTTCTTTGTAAAGAAGACTCCTCGTCTGGATAATGAAAGCGTGCGTCTGACCTTCCGTCTGATTCCGAATGAGAATTTCCTGGTGGCCGATTATATGGGAGTTGATACCGACCCATATTTTGGAAAACTGAGAGCCTCGTTCAAGGCCAGTGTGACTTTCAACAACCGGATAAGCCAGCCGGGGTGGTGGGATGAGGATATGACTGCCCGTATGCTAGGCGAATATTCAGACATCAAATATGAGCGTTTCATCGAAGTGACCGATGGAAAAGGTGCCGACTTGACAGATGTTTCAGAAACTGAGCGTCGTATCTTGATGAAACAGTTCAAGGAAAAACTGGATAGTGTAACCCCCGACGACCCGGATTATGCACATTGGTGCGAAGCCGATGGAACCAAAATAGAGATTCCGTATCAAGGATAATAAACATTAAACATTACGCTTATGAAATCAATCAATATGCTGCTCATGGCATTGCTGCTCGTTTTTACAGCATGTTATGACGATGAAGGTAATTACGATTATAAAACTATTTCGAAGATAGAAATAGAACCGGGAGAAGAAGATGTTACCAGTTACATTCTGGGTGAAACGATGGAGTTAAATCCGGTGGTGACTATTGTAGGTGAGAATCAGGATATGGAGCTGGCTTACAAATGGACTTGGGAAGATGTAGAGATTGGTAACGAACCGACTTTGAAATATGAACTAAAGGAAATGCCTGAAAAACCGGCTGCGTCTTATTTGTATTTTGATGTGACCGATGTGGCAACGGGGGTTTCTTATCGTTATCAGTATTCTATCAGCGTTTCTTATAAATATGATAGTGCCGATTTTATGCTGTTGTCCCGTAAGAATGGGAAGGTTGATATCAGTACGTTTGTTGTAAGTAAGACAAATGATGAAACCTGGCTTCCCGAAGAATATAAGATAAATACCGAATTGAACAGTCTGGAAAATCCGGATATGCCTTTGGCTACTGATGCGTTTATGTTGACAGAACATTTTGCGTATGTGAATCCGGAAACGGTACGCGAGGAGATGATTCTTTCGCCCACCGGCATTCAGTTCCTTGATGGTAAATTGTTAACTGCAGATACCAAGACTACTTTGGAAAGTATGTTTTGGGAGAAAAGACTTCCGGCAGGCTTTACTTCGGTGAAAGATGCACAGTTTATGAAATATTATCAGATGCTGTTTGATCAGGATGGACGTATGTATTCACGTATTCGTTCTACTTACACTTTCTTCCAGTCGGAATATTTCTTGGCAGAACCTGTCGCAATGGAAGGCGAGGATGAACCTTTGTCCGGCTTGCAGACCATTCCGAACTTCCCATGGGGGGCTATGGAATGTGGTTATCTTTACGATAGCAACAAGAAAAGAGTGCTTCTGGTTTGGGATATGCAGGATGATTTCTATGAAAACTTCTCGGTTGGTAAGAAGGAAGTCTTGACTTCGAAGCTTAGCGATAACAGATGGCCTGCCGCTACGGAGGAATGTCCCTATCCGAAAATTGAGGATATGCTGCAACATTATGAAGTATTGCACATAGCAGGTTATAAACCGGACGGTTGGGGCTCATTATGCGGATTGAGCATTTTGGTGCGCGATGCGGCTGGCGAGCTTTATATCTACTCGGTGGAAATGGAAAGAGAATTTGGAGCTCCTAAAATAGCTTTTGTTTCAGATTATGAAACCAATGAAGTAAAAGTGGGATGGAAACACATTACCGGAAACTCAGCAGCTTTGTTCCAAGATCCGAACTCTGTGATTTATGCTTTGCCTACTACTGCCTCGCGTACGGGTAATGCTCGTTATTGTACATTGGTTGCCAATGGAAACAACTTGTATGTATGTAACCGTGCGGTAAGTAATCCAGAGTTAAAGTTGATAACTTCTTTTGCTAGCCCCATTCGTTGTATGGATGCACGCAATTATCAGTGTAAGGTTTTGGGTGTGGCTTGTGACGATGGTTCATTCCATGCATTGTCGCTCGACGGTATTACCGATGATCCTTCAAAAGATTGGGGAGGTGTGTTGTGGCGTACACCTGCAGATGTCAATTTGGGAACTCCGATTACGTTGATATATAGAGATTACCCGAGTAACTTTGATTTAAACTGGCAGTAATTTAGCGAAACAGACTTGTCGCCAATAGCTGTTACAGTTATTGGACAAAAAAATAAATCATTTATCGCAGTTCAGCAAGGCTTGCTTTGCTGAACTGTTTTTTTGCATCTGTTGATACAGAGATTAAAATTAAAAGCTGGCAGTAGGTTTTTGGGGCTTGGAATTTCTTGTGCAGAAAAATATACTGATTGAGAAATTAGTTTACAACATAAAAGAAAAGCAAAAAAAGAGGCGAAAAAGCTTCTTCTTTCTCGTTCTTATTTCGTTCACCATTCGTTCAGTTTCGTTCACTCCCGGTTCACCTCTGGTTCTTTAATGTTAAAAATTTAACAAAAAAATCAATAATTTCGATTGGACCGACCTAAGAACTGTGTTTCTTAGGTGATAAGAACTGCAGTTCTTACCTCCTAAGAAATACCATTCATTGCTCCTAACAACTGCAGTTCTTAGGGTGGCATGAACACAGTTCTTTTATTGATTAAAATAGTTTACAAGGGAACGTTGAAAAGTGAAAAAAATCCATTCGGGATATAAGTTTCAAAATAAAAACTTCTATGATTTATCGGAGCCTGAGCATATTTCTTCGTAACAATTCTATTTAAGATGAAAGAACCAATAAAACCGAGCATATATATTTTTTATATTCGAATGTCAGATATTGTTTAAGTCTTATTAGAGAATGAAGCCTTTTTTAGGTTTAGAAGTGTCTCAATTACATTTTATGGCTTTAATAAGTGTAGTTATAACAACGAATAATGTTGTATTTATGCAATTAAAATGCGTTTCATACTATACAAAGAGAGAATAGGATGCCTTTTTCAATAAATATTTTGTTTTTGCAATAAAAATTGTGCTTTTATTTTGGAATATAGATAAAATAACATACTTTTGTGACGTGTTAACTAATAGCTCCCTGATACCCCCTTCCTTTTAAAGAAGACTTGTATGTAGAGAGAGTTTGAGAGGGAAATAGAGAGAGGAGAGAAGAAAGATATATAGAGGTGTTAGAAAAACTAAGGTTAGGAGAGAGATTTAAATTGGAAATAGGTATTGATTTTGCTATAAGAATGGATTTTTATCAGAGGAAATTTTACTTGAAAAAGGAAGGGGGACAGGTTTGCTGATTCCTCTTTTTTATAAAGAATACCTCCCCCTTTCATTGGTCCGAAGGAATGTGAAAGGAGGAGGTATTTGCTATTTCTGTGTAAAACGGGTTCAGTTTTTCAGTCCGCGCAGGCGGCGTTCTTCTTCCGTACTCACCAATTTGTATAGTTTATCGCTGGGGCGTATCTTCTCGGGTACCTTGAATGACACACGCACACCTTTCTCTACATGTTCCACCGATTTCAGGTCCACACGTGGGTCATCCAGTTTGAGGAACAGCGCTCCGGTAGTAGGACCGGTGATGAGCAGGTCATCTCCGGTATGCAGGTCGGCTGCCTCGATAAGGAATTCGGCAACACCAAGGTTGGAGAAGTATTTCATGCCTCTGCCCACATACACTTTCTTTTGAGTGGCTTCCGAACCATAGTTTTTACTCCATTCTCCCAATCGTTGTCCCAGATAATATCCGTTCCAGAATCCCCGGTTGAAAACTGTTTTCAACCGTTCGTCCCAAGCAGCCACTTTTTCGGGAGCAAACGTTCCGTTGATGCATGCTTGTATGGCTTGTTTGTAACACTCGACAACTGTACGTACATATTCAGGGCCACGTGCTCTTCCTTCAATTTTGAATACACGAACTCCGGCATTTATCATTTCGTCCATAAAATGAATGGTTTTCAAGTCTTTGGGCGACATGATGTATTTGTTGTCCACCTCCAGCTCGATGTCACTTTCACGGTCGCGCACCGTATATGCCCTCCGGCACACCTGCATGCATGCCCCCCGGTTGGCAGATGCATTCAGTTCGTGCAGGCTGAGGTAGCATTTACCCGAAACTGCCATACATAATGCTCCGTGGCAGAACATCTCGATGCGCACCAGTTCGCCCGAGGGGCCACAGATAGGTTCGTCTACGATGTGGCGGTATATTTCTTTAACCTGCATGAGGTTCAGTTCACGTGCCAGCACTACTACATCGGCAAAACGTGCATAGAAACGCAGGGCCTCTACGTTGGAAATATTCAGCTGGGTAGAGAGGTGCACTTCCTGTCCGATTTGGTTACAATAATCCATAACAGCCACATCGGCAGCAATGACGGCCGATATTCCAGCTTGTTTGGCTGCATCTACGATGCGACGCATGAGTTCCAGATCTTCATCGTAGATGATTGTGTTTACGGTGAGATAGCTTTTCATTCCGTGTTCGTCGCAAGTGGCGGCTATCTCCTTTAAGTCGTCGATGGTGAACGTATTGGCCGAACGGGCCCGCATATTCAAGTTCTCTATACCGAAATAGATGGAGTCTGCTCCGGCTTGTATGGCTGCTGCCAAAGACTCGCGTGAGCCTACCGGTGCCATGATTTCGAAATCTTTTATGGAATACATATTTTGAATAAATGGTTATCGGTTAATGTGGTTGCCGGTTTGTTCTGCCGGTCTTCTCAAATGCAAAGGTAGGCTTTTTCCTCCAACATAATGCAAGGTGGAGTATGGCTTTCTGTGTTGGATAGGACTTTGTTTCGCAATTGGCTTCTTTTATGCAATTCGGAGCCGAAGGAATACTTGTTTGAGAAATTGTGTAAAGTGAGAAAATGAAACTTTACGCCTGTCTTTTGGAGGAGAATCTGAAAAAATCAAGCCCTATGCAGAGCTGTATTCTCTGTACAGGGCTTGATTGGGTTTGGATAATGTTCGTTATAATTTTATTTTTCTAGTTTGGCAAGCAGCTGTTCGTAAGCATTTTTAAATCCAGCACCACTAACCATCGACATAGCTTTGGCCGGAGCATTCGGATCTTTCTTCTGTGCTTTTTCAGCGTCTATTTCTTTTTGAATAGCGGCCAATCGTTCTTTTATCCAACTGGCAGCATCTGCACGCAACGCTTTGTCCTGGCATTTTTGTTCCAAACGGAGGCACCAGTTGTACACTTCCATGTCGTTTGCCTGGTATTTTTTGTCATAGCTGTGTGCCAGCTTCAACATGTCGGCCCAGCGTCCTTGTGCTTGTGCTACGTTAATTTCAGTATTGAGTACGATGAAATCGATGTTCTCGATTTTTTCTTTTTTCATCAGTTCTACATACTCTGCCATAGCTTTTTCATCGAAAGTGATTGTTTCGCCTTGACGTTTCAAAAGGTTTTGAGTAGGATAAGTATTCCAGCTCATATTGAGCATCTGTTCTACTTCCCGGCCGTATTTTTGAATGAATTCATTTTTGTGTTTCCATACATATTGGAAAGTTTCGTTATAGGGTGAGTGTATGTTTTCTAGGAACATCTTATACAAGGAAGCATCAGAAAGCAGTGATGTTTCTTTACCTTTTAAATATTCGGCCACCACTTGTGCGCATTCCTTACTCATGTATGCAGCTCCTAAAGCTTTGATATAATCGGTTACTAGTTCGTCGGAACGGTCGCCGGCATCGTATTTCTTTTTCAAGGCTGCTATTCCGCCTTTTGAAAGGCTTTCCTCCACCATCTTGATGAATTCGTCGGCTTTTCCTCCACCTACGATGCGTGTGATTTCGTTGCCTGTTTGTGCATCAATAATAAGGAAGGTTGGATAAGCTTTTACCTGGAATCGTTTGTGAAGTTCTTTGCCCTCGCCTTTTTCCATATCGAACTTGGCGCATATGAATTTGGGGTTGAAATAGTTGCCTACCTGGGGTTGTGGAAATACATCGCGCATCATCATCTTACAGGGGCCACACCAGGATGTATAACAATCTACAAATAACATTTTGCCACTGTCTTTGGCTTGTTTTAAAGCTTGTTCAAAAGTGGCGTTTTCAAGAAACTTTACGCCTCCTTCTTGGGCTGAAACATAAAGGATGCCTTGGCAAAGCAGGATGCAAAGGCAAATCATTTGTTTAATAATTACTTTCATGATAACTAAAGATTTATAAACTAAAATTTTAAAAGTCGTATGGTTGTTAAATTGACAGGTGCAAATATAAAATTAAAAATGAATTGAAAGCTGCGGTATTATATTTTTTCATATAAAAATTTGCATTGTTTGTTATAAACCCTATATTTGCCGAACAAATTGATAGAAAAAAATGTTCTAACAATGAAAAACTTTAAACACTAACTAACAACATGAAAAAGAAAATTGTTTTGATGGCCCTTGCTGCATGTGCGTGGGGGGGGGGGTAAATGCACAACAAACCATTGAGGTTAAAGGAAATGTGAAATTTCTGGATGAAAATGGAAAAGATTTCGAGATGGTAGCCTTTCAGCGAGATGGATTCAACAAAAATGTTTTGGCGAAAACAGTTGTCGATCCTGCTACAAAGACCTATAAAATGAATATTACCGTAGATAAACCCGGCGTGGTGGAATTGAGCTGCGGACAATGGCAAGGTGTTACCATTTGGGCCGAAGACGAAAATCTGGCAATTGATTTCCGTGGTGCAGATACTGCAAAAATCAAAATCAAAAATCCTCCTTTCGTATATATTAAAGGTGGCAAGAAGAACGAAGTGATGAACTGGATTAACTGGGAAGCATACCGCAATTACCAGAATATGATTGCCATTGGTCAAATCAATTACAGAACTAAGTTTGCCAGTGATAAAGACAAACAGAAGAATTCCATGAATATGTATGATGCAAATCAGGAAAACTATACTGCACACATGCTTTATCTGGTAGAACATTATGCAGACAGAAGCAGTGTGATGGCTGCTATTGCTTCTTTGAATCCTGAGAAACATAAAGAAGTTATAGATAAGGCTTTGAATACCTTGCAACAGGCCTATCCTCAACTGGTTGCTGATTATCGCAAGGCTACAGCCGAGGCTAAAGAACGACGCGAACGTATGATGCCGGGTCGTCCCTTGCCTCAATTTACAGCTACCATGGCTAAGACTGGCAAAAAAATTACTCCGGCCGATTATAAAGGTAAGGTATTGGTACTTGACTTCTGGGCTAGCTGGTGTGGTCCTTGCCGTCAGGAAATTCCTCACTTGAAAGAATATTATGAACAACTTAAGGGTAAAGACGTTGCTTTCTTGAGCGTTTCTATTGATGCGAAGAAAGAACAATGGGAAAAGGCAATGAAAGAAGAAAATATGCCTTGGGATCAGGCTACTGTGCCCAATGCTGGTAAGGAAGTGATGGAACTTTATCAGTTCAGTGGTATTCCTTTTATTCTTGTTATTGATAAAGAAGGAAATATCTATAAGAAAAATTTACGTGGAAAGGCTGTTCTTGAAGCTGTTCAGGACGTGCTTGATGGAAAGAAAGCTGATGCTCCAAGAGAGAAAAAAGTTATTGGTGGCAGCATGATGATGGGCGCCTCTATGTAAAAATATAAAGCTTTGCAGATGTGGTCTGGGCAAAAGATTTTGCTCAAGACCCTTGTGCAGGGCGTGGAAGTTCTTCCCACGCTTTTTTTTTTAATCTTTGATCTTTAATTTTTAATACCAAACAGGAGATGAAAAAACATTCATTCCTAGGCTTGGCAGGCTTATTGTGCCTGTCGGCGTTTACGGCATGTTCCGACGACGATCCCACACCGTTGGTGGCTATCAAAGAAGTTCGTATAACACCGGCCGATAATGCAGTATCGGTGGCATGTACCGGTACGGCCTATTCGTTGCAACTCGACAACAAGAATGATAGTGTCGGCTATGATGTGCCTGTCGAAACCTTGAAACAGGCCTCTATGCAAGTAACTACCACCGTTGGAGTAGGGATTGAAGCCTACTATCAAGGGCAACTCGTCGGCGATAAAGTGACGGTGGATGCTACGCAACCCATTCAGCTTGAAGTGAGAGGTTACGGGCAGACCCGCTCTTATACGGTGAATGTATATCAGGCACATGTGGCCGGTGAAGAACCGGCTCTGAAATCGAGCGATATGCGTCAGATGGGTGTTAATCCAAAAGCATTTGATTTTGATGTAACATTATTCAATGATAAATTCTATGCAGTAACTTCATCTAAAAAAGAAGATGGGGTTATCAGTTATCAACTTTATGCATCGGATAACGGTATCAAATGGAATGAAGTGAACTATACTTGCACGAATGCAGAAAATCAACCTTCTGCCATAGGTGGTCGTGGAGCACGTCTGGCTGTGCTGGGAAACCGTATGTATGTGTTGGGTGGAGGTCGTTTTGACGGACCCGATGAATTTGGCAATGATGCCGAACTTTCTTGGGGCTCGGCTACCGTAGCCAATTGGCGTTCGTTCTCTACTGCCGATGGGGTGACTTTTAAGGCTGATATTGCTGCTGCAGAAAAGAAACATCCGGATCCTACCTGTTATTCTACTGTGGCAGTGCTGGCTGATAAGATTTATTATCAGGGAGGCTTTTCGGGCCAGGCATTCGGACAATGGCAATGTGGCAATCAGTTCTTGAGTTCCGGCGATGGAAAAACTTACGAAGAACTTAATTCGAACATTGGTTTGCAAAGCCGTCATCAGGCTTCTTATTTTGAACTTAACGGAAAACTTTGGATATTAGGTGGCTATAACAGTTTTATCAGTGAAAGCCAATTCAAGAGTGATGTACATTCATCGGTAGATGGCGTCAATTGGACGAAAGAGGCAGAAACTACAGAAATTGGTAAAATTGCCGGTGCTAAAGTAGTGAAGAGTGACGAGAATGTTCTTTATGCATTTGGGGGAGAGTGCTTTGTTGATGGAAAACAGGTCATCTCGGACAAGGTGTATCGTTCGACTGATGGTATTCATTGGGAAGCAGTGAAAGTGGCGGCTTCGTATGTGCCACGCCGTTCTCCGAAAGTGGTTGTAAAAGGGAATATAGCTTATATCTTTGGTGGTTATTCCGATATTTCGGATGGCTTCTATGGCTATCCCACCGATAAGGATACGTTGTTCGACCTTTACACCATGACTTTGAAATAAAAGAAATGTTCTCGAATTATTTTAGCTATTGATTGTTATGAAAAAACATCTATTATCATGCGCTCTTTTTCTGGGTGTGGCAACCGGACTGAACGCTCAAGCCTTGCGCACGGTTACTGGTACGATAACCGATGAACAAGGAGAACCGATAACTTCTGCCACAATACATATAAAAGGAACAAATAAATGTGTCTTTTCCGATGTGAACGGACACTATTCTATAGAAGCCAAAGAAGGAGAAACATTGGTGTTTTCTTTTTTGGGATTTATCAAGCAACAACATACGGTGGATAATAAACAAGACAAACTTCGTATTGTATTGAAAGAAAATAAAGATACACGTTTGTCTGATGTGGTAGTGGTGGGTTACAGTAACATGGAACGCCGTGATTTGACCGGCTCGGTTTCATCTGTAACATTGCCCGAACAAAAACCGTTTCTTTCTATCGACCAGATGTTGGCAGGACAAGCACCCGGTGTGTTTGTCAATACCTCATCGGGAGCTCTTGGTTCGGCCAATGTGATGACCGTGCGTGGTATCAGCTCGATTATTGGCGATAATAACCCATTGTATGTGATTGATGGTGTGCCTATCTACAGTACCGATCGTGACAAGAACCTGACAAGTACATCCGGTGGTTCTATTCCGGGTGTCAGTATGGGTGGCGGACAAGTGGGGGGAGGCTCACTTATTAATGACACAGAATTGAACAACTCTTTTGAGAAGAATCCGTTAGCTTCGTTGAATCCGGATGATATTGAATCGATTGAGATTTTAAAGGATGCGTTCTCTACTGCCATCTATGGCTCGAGAGGTTCGGCTGGTGTAATCCTTATTACCACCAAGAAAGGTTCTCGTGAACGTACTCAGGTGAATGTGAACTATTCATTGTCTATCGACCGTCCGCTTGATAAGCTTGATATGCTGAATGGAGATGAATATGCTGCTATCTATTCGCATTACTATCCGAATGGAAATTATCCGATGGGGTATAATACCGACTGGCTCGATGCCGTGACTCGAACGGCTGTAAGTCATAATGTGTCGGCTTCGGTTTCGGGAGGAACACCTAAGAGCAGTTATTTCGTGAGTATGTCTTATAACAACAACGAGTCTTATGTGATAGATAATGCTTTGGAACGTTTCTCTGCACGAGCAAATATGGACTTGGAGTTGAGTAAAGATTGGAAGATGGGATTCACCATGTCAATCTCCAAAACGAATAACAATGCCATATCGGCTCCCAATATCTATGCTGCTGCCATTCGTAAAGCTCCGAACTTACCTATATATGGAGATGATGGCGACTTTTATTATGGATACAGCCCCAACAGTAAGGGCGACAACAGCGCATATAACCCGGTGGCAATGGCTCGTATTAACAATGAGGCATTGAAAGATATCCGTGTTATCGGTAACGCTTATTTGGAATATCAACCGTTCTCATGGTTGAATTTGCGTTCGGAAATAGGAACTGATATCTCAAATTCGACTACAGAAATCCGCAAAGGAAAACTCCCGATAGAACTCGATGGTGTGGTGGACAATCAGGCATCGGAGAGCACGAATATGGATTATCGTGTGGTTATTAACAACACTATTAACATCAACAAGAGTTTTGGAGAACATTTCTTCCAAAGTGTTTTGGGACAAAGCTATGAGTATTCGCGAGAAAGAGTGACCGGTGTGTCGGGAACTAATTTCTTTAGTGAAGAGCTTGTTGGTGTGGGGGCTGCACAAACAACTCGCGTTATGAGTGCTGTGGAACAGCAATGGGCCTTGTTCTCGGCTTTTGCCCGTTTGAACTATCAGTACAAACACCGCTATATGTTGGGAGCTACTTATCGTATTGACGGTTCGTCACGTTATAATAAGGATAACCGTTATTTAGGTACTCCTTCAGTTTCGGTCGGATGGCGTTTGTCTGAGGAAAACTTTATTCGTGATAACTTTTCATGGATAGACGAAATGAAACTGAGAGCTTCGGTGGGATGGTCTAGTAAAGATGGTAATAATAACTATTATGGAGCACAAGCTGTATACGAGCTTGCTAAAATAAACTATGGTGGTAAGAATTATCTTATGATGTCGCAGCCGGGAAATAAAGACTTGAATTGGGAAAAAACTGTAACCTACGATGTGGGTTTGGACCTCTCGCTGTTGAAAGACCGCCTGAATGTGACTTTGGATTACTATTATAAGAAGACCACCGATATGCTTTTTGCTTCAGACCTTCCGGGATATACGGGTTATACGAAGCAAAATCAGAATATTGCCGATATGATGAATTCGGGTGTGGAACTTCAAATCATTGCTACACCGATACAGACTAAGGACTGGACATGGCAGACTATTTTGAACCTTTCGCGCAGTAAGAACAAAATTCTGAAACTGAATTTCGAAGGAACACAGATTAACCAGTTGAACAGTTCGGATAAGTATTATGCCGAAGGAGAGCCGGCTGCACAGTGGTATTTGCATGAATGGGCCGGTGTTGACCCCCTTACCGGTAACCCATTGTGGCGTTATGCTGATGGTACGCTTTCGACCACACCTCCGGCATCGGATGGCGAACTCTCGGATGCCAATAAAAAGGTGTACGGTACTGCACTTCCCGATTTCTATGGTGGATTTACCAGTAACTTAACATGGAAGAACTGGGAGTTGGATATGCTCTTTACCTTCTCGTGTGGTAGTAAGATGATAAATGCAACCAAGGCGAACTTGATGACTTATACTACTGAAGATGCCTATAACTTGCATAAGGATATGCTTACTATGTGGCAGGTAGAGGGACAAAAAACCAGTGTGCCTAAATTGCATCATGCTTCTATTATCAATTCGTATGACTATAGTTTAGGTATCACTACCAGTCGTTTCTTGGAAGATAACTCTTATTTGAGACTGAAATCGCTGCAAGTTACCTACAACGTTCCGCAAAGCGTGTTGAAGCGTGTGAAATTCTTCAACTCGTTCAAGATTTATGCGGGAGTGACCAACGTGTTTACTATTACCGGCTATTCGGGACTTGACCCGGAAGTAAGTGCATTCGGTTCATCGGCCGTTAATGCTGGATATGATTACCTTACTATGCCGCAATCTCGTAGTTATCAGTTTGGTATAAGAGCCAATTTCTAACCGTTAAAACAAAGAAAGTGAAATTATGAATAAGTTACATACACTGCTGATTTCAGCATTGGTTACCCTCGGAAGTTGTAATCTTGATTTAGCTCCTGAGAATACAATGGTAGACCAAACTGTTTATAAAAATGCAAACACTTCAGAAGCTGCTTTGTTGGGAGCTTATGTAAGGTTGAATATTACAGTTTCAGGAGGACCTATTGATCAGAACTATTATCCTAATGCAGGTTATCCTTATTTGTTTGGTGATTTAGGTACCGACAACTTAAAAGCACAGTCTGGTTCGGTTGATGTATTGGCTATAGAGCAAGCGCAATATTCCGATAAAGAACATGATGGCTTTTTGCGTAACATGTGGATTTACGGTTATAACTGCATTGATTATGCAAATAATGTTATTTCCGGAATCAAGGCTTATGGCAAATACGATGGTAAATTGATGGCTCAGCATATTGCTGAAGCTAAGTTTATCCGTGCGTATGCTTATTTCCAATTGCTGGAGATTTTTGGAGACCAGGCTCTTATGGGAAATGATGACGGACTGGGATTGGTGCTTCGTTTAGAGCCTTATGATGGATATGATCCTGATGTGAAAGTAGAACGTTCTACGAATGCACAAACTTGGGAACGGATTATTACCGACTTGAAGGAAGCTATACCCGATTTGCCCGAATCGGTTCCTACAACGGTGACTGAGCGTGTGCGCGCTACACAGCCTGTGGCAAAAGCTTTGTTGAGCCGTGTTTATCTGTTTAAAGGAACATTTACCAATAATAAAGAAGAGCTGAAGTTGGCAAGAGATTATGCTTCCGAAGTGTTGGGCGTTTCGGCTTATAAGTTTGCTACCGAGCAGTCGGAGTATCTGACCAATCTTTTCCCTTTGAATCTGGAGGAGAACAAAGAAGATAAAGGACAGCCGACAAATCGTAGCAGCGAAATTATTTTCTTTGAAGCCAGCCGTTTGGAGGTGGATAAATATCCTTCAGGAATTTATCAGTATTATGGAAAAAGAAGTTTTTATGTTCCCGATGCCATGAAAAACTATTACGATGAAGGAGATGTTCGAGGATATAATGCTGATAATAGTTATTTGCTGGCGCAAGGTTCGAAAACGGATAATAAAGACAATATCACCAGTATGAAGTATTCGAACAGTAGTTTTACTGATTATAATAATGATGTGATATACATCCGTCTTGCTGAAGTTAAATTAACTTTTGCCGAAGCCAACGTTCGTTATAACAATGCGGTGACAGACGAGGATATACGTCATTTGAATGATATTCACCAGCGTGCTTTTGCTGATGATAAGAAGCCGGAGAAATATACTACAGGTCAGTTTGCATCGGCTGATGCGTTCTTGAAGGTGCTGTTGAAAGAACGTAACCGTGAACTGGCTTTTGAGGGACTTCATCGCTGGGATGTGATACGTACAAACAATCTGCTGAATGATGCTCATATGGCGGCAGTACCCAAGAATCGTTGGAATGCACCTATTCCTGATTATGAAGTGAATATATCGGAGGGTGTTATCAAGCAGAATAGTGGATATTAATAGATAATTGAAAGTAGAAACCAGCAGGCTGCACGTCTTTCTTTAAGATTGGGCAGCCTGTTTTTTATGCGGTTTAATTCTTTATGGCTGATGCTCTTTTGCAGACATTTTTTCTTGTAACTTTGCGGCTCAATCTAAAACAATGAAATGAAAATAAGAAACATAGATTTGGGCGAGAAGCCTGTCTTTTTAGCTCCGATGGAGGATGTGACCGACATTGCGTTCCGTATGATGTGCAAACGTTTTGGAGCAGATTTGGTGTATACCGAGTTTGTGTCAAGCGATGCATTGGTGCGTTCTGTCAGTAAAACAATGCAGAAGCTGGTTATCTGTGAAGAAGAACGTCCGGTGGCTATACAAATTTATGGAAAGGATACAGATGCCATGGCTGATGCAGCCAGAATTGTAGAGGAAGCGCATCCTGATATTCTGGATATCAATTTTGGTTGCCCCGTGAAACGGGTGGCCGGAAAGGGAGCTGGAGCCGGAATGCTTCAGAATATTCCTAAAATGTTGGAAATAACACGTGCTGTGGTCGATGCTGTGAAAATTCCGGTAACAGTGAAAACCCGGTTAGGTTGGGATGCCGACCATAAAATAATTGTAGACCTGGCAGAACGGCTGCAAGACTGTGGAATTGAAGCGTTGACTATTCACGGACGAACAAGGGCACAAATGTATACGGGAGAAGCCGACTGGACACTTATTGGTGAGGTGAAGAATAATCCGCGCATGCGTATCCCCATTATTGGAAATGGAGATGTGACGACTCCACAACGTGCTGCAGAGTGTTTTGAACGCTATGGAGTGGATGCTGTTATGATAGGCAGGGGAAGTTTTGGCAGACCATGGATTTTTAAAGAAGTGAAGCATTTTCTGGAAACGGGCGAAGAACTTCTGCCTCTTTCGTTTGATTGGAAGATGGAGGTGTTGCGTGAAGAGGTGTTGCAGAGTGTTGCCCGATTGGATGAACGGCGAGGAATCTTGCATATACGCCGTCATCTGGCAGCAACTCCTTTATTTAAAGGTTTGCCGAATTTTCGTGATACGCGCATTGCCATGTTGCGTGCCGAAACTGTGGAAGAATTGTTCCGGATTTTTGATTTTATTAAGGAGAACTATGGATAGAGGTGGGGCTTGTTTTTCATAAAAAGAGAGGAATGCTTGAAAAGCATTCCTCTCTTTTTATGAAAACTGTAGAAGAAATATCTTCTTCTGCGGAAAAAGTTCTTATTGACGCTGTCCGAGTTGGATATCGAGTTGGCACATAGCTGCAGCTCCCATCTTGCGGATACGTTCTACTACATTCAAAGCTGTTGCTTCTTCTTCCACTTGTTCGCGAACAAATCCCCACAAGAAATCCTGTGAAGCTTTATCTTTATCGGCCGAAGCTACATCAACCAGGGCATCTATCAGTTCTGATACATGGCATTCATGTTTGTACACATGTTCAAACACTTCGAGCGGGCTTCCCCATCCGGTAGGTACTACATCAACCTTGTCGACAAGAGCTCTTCCGCCGCGCTTAATTACGTAATCAGCCAATTCATAAGCATGGGCCAATTCCTCTTCAGATTGTTTTTTCAACCAGTGAGCAAAACCATCATAGCCTTCCATTTTTAGATAAAGACTCATGGACATGTAGAGGTTTGCCGACCACATTTCGGCAGTAATTTGTTCATTGATTGCTTTTTGTAACTTCTCGCTAATCATAATCGTAACTTATTTAATAAAACATATCATTTGTTTTTATAGTCATTATTTCTGCAAACGCCAAGTAAAGCCATCTTTTGTGTCTTTTACTTCAAATCCCAGCTCAGCCAGTTCATCGCGGATTTTATCGCTGGTTGCCCAGTCTTTATTGGCTTTGGCTTTCATGCGTTGTTCCAGCAGCATATCTACTACCTTGCCGTAAGCTTCTTCGCGTGCATCGTTTGAGCCTTGTTCCTGCTTCATTCCCAAAAGCTCGAAAAGGAAGAGGTCAAACACCGATTTCAGTTCTGCCAGATCTTCGGCTGTAAGTGTGCCTTTCTTGTCGTATGCGGTATTGATGATGCGGCAGGCATCGAACAGGTGGGCAATGACAATGGGTGAGTTGAAATCGTCGTTCATGGCATCGTAGCATTTCTGGCGCAGTTCGTGTACATTGAGAGTGGAGGTTGCCGCTGGTTGTATACGGTCGATATTGGCATATCCTTCCATCAGTCGTTGCATACCTTTTTCTGCCGCTTGAAGGGCTTCGTTGCTGAAGTCTACCGTACTGCGGTAATGGGCCTGCAGAATGAAGAAACGTATAGTCATAGGGCTGTATGCCTGTGCCAGCAGAATGTGATTTCCTTTGAAGAACTCATCTAGGGTGATGAAATTTCCCAAGCTCTTTCCCATCTTGGTTCCGTTGATGGTTATCATGTTATTGTGCATCCAATAGCGCACCATATCGTCGCCTTGTGAAGCTACACTTTGGGCGATTTCGCATTCATGATGTGGAAAAATGAGGTCCATGCCTCCACCGTGAATATCGAAGTGAGAGCCAAGATACTTGCGTCCCATAGCTGTACATTCGCAATGCCATCCGGGGAATCCGTCGCTCCAGGGGCTGGGCCAGCGCATGATGTGTTCGGGTTGTGCACACTTCCACAAGGCAAAGTCGGCCGGGTTATGTTTCTCCTGTTGTCCATCCAGTTCGCGTGTGGTGTTGAGTACATCGTCGAGGTTTCTTCCCGAGAGCTTGCCATAATGGTGGTCTTTGTTGTATTTTTCCACATCAAAGTACACAGAACCTTCGCTTTCGTAAGCATATCCGTTAGCCAAAATTTCCTTTACCAGTTCTATCTGTTCAATGATATGTCCTGAAGCCAATGGTTCGATGCTGGGAGGCAGTACGTTGAGAGCTTCCATAGCTTTGTGGTAGCGGTTCATGTAATATTGTGCCACCTCCATGGGTTCAAGCTGTTCCAAACGTGCTTTTTTTGCAATCTTGTCTTCGCCGTCGTCGGCATCATGTTCCAAGTGGCCCACGTCGGTAATATTACGCACATAGCGTACCTTATAGCCCAAATGACGCAGATAGCGGAAAACAAGGTCGAAAGTGATGGCAGGACGAGCATGTCCCAAGTGGCCGTCGCCATAGACGGTAGGACCACACACATACATGCCCACATGAGGAGCATGTAGAGGCACAAATTCCTCCTTCTTGCGGGTCAATGTATTGTAAATAACTAGTTTTTGTTCCATATTGCTTTGAATATTCGTTCTTTGCAAAGATATAGATAAAAACCGAAGCACATGCACGCAGGTTCTGTTTTATTTGCATTTCGGCTGTTCTATATGTTCTTCATTGAGATGATTTGGTGTTCCATTTCATGGAAGGAAAGCCTGTTCTCGTTCTTTTTCTACATTTACTGTATACAGCAGGTGCTGAAGAAGTTGGTTTAAAAAGTAAAAGCAGAACTAGTGTATTGGGTTAGTTCTGCTTTTCTTGAATATTGTAAGAAGTGGGTTTCTCAGTCTTCTTCCACTCGTGAGGTGATGGGATGTCTGTTTCCTTTCACGCTTGTGAGGAAGGCTTTAGCACTTCCAAAGTTCAAGTACATGTCCAAACGCACGGGCAGGTGGTTCTGGTCGTCGGAAATAAAGAAAGTAATGACTTCTTTTTCTTTATTTTCTTTGTATTCCACCAAGGAAAATTTCAAACATCGGTAGAGCTTTTTGTCATTTGCTTCGATAATTTCTTTTCCCCGAAAGATAAGGGTTTGTTCTTCAATAGCTGCACCGGTAGCCATGGAGAAGCGTATTTTTTGTCCTACGGTATAGTCGCTTGGGTCAAATGAACGTGCACGTGCCAGAATACTGAGCATGTCATACACGCATCGTGGTTCGGAATAGCTGCTGTACTTGGGCTTTCGGTCTTTGCGTAGGCGCGATTGGGCGATATAGCTCACTCCATCTTTATAGCTGAAGTGAACTTCGTCCAGCGTATATCGTTTGCCTTCTTCGGCTCCTTTCCGAAAGTAATAAGGGACAAGGTCGGTGGACATGACGCTTTCCAACGTATCGCGCATGATGAAGAAAAAGTCGGCTCGTTTGTTTCCCTTAGTTTGGAGAAAAGTGTGGTATGCCGGTTTGTTGTTATAAGTAGTATCCTTTATCTTCATGTGTGCTGTTCCAGCTTTTACCCACACGAATTTCCAATTGAAATACAGGTCATAGGTCACATGCTCTCCAGATTTGAAAGCTTTGTTCACCGCTTCACACTGGGCTTGTGCAGCCCAGCAGAGCAGAGTATAGATGAGTAACAAGCAGCATCGTTTCATTTTTTATCTTCCTTTCTTGCGTGCACGTTCGGCATTTCGTCCTTGAACGGTTTTTTTCTCATCGGGTTTTTGCTTGGTTATTTCAAGCGGTTTTTGTCGATAGAGAGGGGTTGTACCTAAATCCCAGTCCTGTTCCACATCCCACTGTGCTTTTAAGTCGAGACTCTGTGGGTAGTAGAACACCTCTTCGGCCTGGCGTTTCTCTTCATAGAGTCCTGTATCCCATATGCCGTTTCCGTTGTGGTCGTAGAACATGCGCACATAATATTTTCCCGGATTCAAGAAGTAGAAGTCGGCTTGGTTGTTGTTAAGTCTGGCTTCTCGTATTACTTTATCCTGTGCATCGAGCAGTTGTACGATGGCTGAAGTATCAGCTGCCGGTATTTTTATGAACAGTGAGGCATATTCCTCCAGTGCACGTACTTTTATGGTTTGTTCTATTTTGTTTGTATAGAGCCCATACCATCCAACGAAAGCCATAGAGTCTACTTTCAAGGTATATTCTTTTCCGGGACGCCATTCGGCAAGCAGTTCGTATTGGCGGAGTTGTCCGTCTGTTTGTCTTAGAATGAAGGGCACATCAACGGTAGTTGAGTCGACCACTTCTTGCAGATGGACGGCAGTGCTGTCGAACGATGCCAAAGGTTCATCGAACACGAATGTGGGATTCTGGTAGAGTTCCAAAGTACTTGGGATATCAGAAGTTACTTTCAGGAACTCAATGGGTGGAACCGTATCGATAGGGATGGTGTCGTTTTTCTTGCGTCGTCGCAATTTTTTCTGCAGTTCTTTTTTCCATTCTTCCAGTTTGTCGGCTTTTGCTTTGGCTATTTTTTCCCGTGTAGTTTTAGGGGAAAGTTCCAAAGTATCGGTTTGTGGAACCAGTTGGTTCAGGGTATCCGAGGCCAGATAGGAGATTCTGATGGCCAGAGTATCAAGGTTGTATATCAGCGAATCTTTAATCCAGTAATGGATGGTATCATTTTGGGCTGTTTTTTCGATGATGAAAGCTTCATCAGAATTAAAATTCAAGCCCTCCAACGTGGGCAGGGTGTCTGCCGGCACTGCAAAGTAGAGCGAAAACTTGTTCGGAGTGAGCCGTTCGTTCTTTGACAAATATTGTGTTATAGGTGTTTCCTGAAAAGCTCGCAGAACGATATGGTCGGGCATGAAATGTGTGTAGGGCACCTCTTTGATGGTGTCAATGGCTACACTGTCGGCTCCTAGCCAAAGCGTGTCTTTTCGTGTACGGAAATCGAATGTAGGGTGTATGGTATCGGTACTGAAAGCAATCATCTCGCTTTTCTGACTGAAGATGAAGTTCTGGTCGGCATCTTGCAGAGCAAAAGCATGATACACTCCTGGAGCGATACCTCTTATGGTAAATTGTCCTCGGCTGTCGGTGCGTGCCACACGGATGAATGGTTGTGTGGTGAAGGCCGAATCGGCCAGATTAGAATGTAATCCGACAAGTATTCCCTTGATAGGTTCCAGATTTGAAGCATTGAGCACGTGTCCAGATACTTGTAGGGTGTCGATGGTATTTCCGGTAGAGAATGTAAATGCGAAATTACCCAAGGGATTTCCTTCGTTGTTGTCCACAATGGCATCAGAGAAGTCGATGGTATAGGTGGTGTTCTGCCGAAGTGAGTCCAGTAGTTTTACCTCTACTTTTTTTCCGTTGGTCTTTATTTCGGGAGCTTCGGTCTGTGGAGGTGATACAACTACTTTTTCAGAGGCATTTTCCAGTTTGATGAATTCGTCGAACTGGAGGCTGATTTTCTTTTCTTTGTTGTTGGTAGCAAATAATTGTGGGGCACATTTGAGCAACTTGGGAGGTTCTTCGTCAAAAGGTCCTCCGTCGGGGGTTCCGGGGCTGGCGCAGGCATACACCAGCATGGCTATCAATAGGTAGGCCGGCCAAATCAGATGGTATGTTTGTTTATTTCTGTTCATGCTTGTTGGTTGAGTCGTATGAGTTCGTCAATATATTCGCGAGTATTGCTCAGACGAGGCACTTTGTGCTGGCCACCCAGTTTTCCTTTTTCTTTTAGCCAGTCATGAAAGAGGTTTGGTCGGGCCACAATCACTTCAAGTGCCTGTAAGGTAATGTTTTTATATCGTTTTGCTTCATAATCGGAGTTGATTTGTTGCAAAGCTTCATCCAAAATGTGTGCAAACCGTTCGAGGGAGTCGGGCATTTCGGCAAATTCTATTACCCATTGGTGACGGCATTTGGCATCGGCATTCATAAATACGGGTGCAGCGGTGTAGTCCAGTACTTGTGCTCCTGTTTCGGCACAAGCCACTTCGAGCCCTTTTTCAGCATTATCCACGATAAGTTCTTCGCCAAAAGCATTGATAAAATGCTTGGTTCGGCCGGTAATGACGAATTTATAGGGGTTTTTATGTGTGAACCGTACGGTATCGCCCAGCATATAACGCCACAGTCCGCCACTGGTACTGATGAGCATGGCATAATTTTTTCCAATTTCAATACCTTCGAGTGGCACTACGGTGGGGTTGGGGCGTCCGAACTCGTCCATGGGCATGAATTCGTAGAATACACCATAATCTATCATTAAGGTCATCGAGGATGTGGATGGGTCGGTTTGCACGCCGAAGAATCCTTCGCTGGCATTATAGGTTTCCACGTAGTGCATGCGTTCACTGCGTATGAGCTGTTTGTATTGTTCACGATAGGGTGCAAAGGCTACTCCTCCGTGAAAGAATACTTCCAGGTTGGGCCATACTTGTTCGAGTGAGTCTTTCCCCGTAATTTCGAGTACGCGTTTCAGTACGGAGAGCATCCAGGAGGGTACTCCCGATATGTTTGTTACGTTTTGGCCGATGGTGCTTTGTGCTATGAGGTCGCGTTTCTTTTCGAAATCGGACAGCAGGGCGATTTCTTTTTTGGGCACGCGGATGAAGTTCACCAGTGGGTTTACATTTTGTATGAGGATAGCCGAGAGGTCGCCCACCAGACTGTTCTTCAGGTTGTAGTTTGGGGCATGGCTTCCTCCCAGAATGAGCCCTTTTCCTGCGAAGAACCGGCTGTCGGGGTTATTCAACAGGTAGGAAGCTACGCAGTCGGTACCCCCGGCATAATGTGTGTCGTGCAACACTTCGCGGCTCACAGGTATGAATTTGCTTTTGTCGTTGGTGGTGCCCGACGATTTGGCATACCATTTCACTTGTCCTTTCCACAGCACGTCGCGTTCGCCATGGCGCATGCGCTCCACGTAAGGTTTTACATCTTCATAAGTCTGTACGGGAACCAGACGGCTGTAGTCTTCATAAGTATGTATGCTGTCATACCGATGCTGTGTTCCCCATTCGGTGGCTGCTGCTTCGGCAGTAAGTTTCAGCAACACTTTTTGCTGGAGTTCCCCGGCATGGGTGGCATAAGCTTCCAGCGCTTTCTGTCGGTGTGCAAAAAACTTTCCAATGAGTTTGGTCGGATTCATTCTTTTATGTCGATTATAGATTCTTTTTGTCGGACAAAAGTAGTACAAAGTTTCTAAAAAGCCTATCTTTACGCTTGAGTTTTAACATCCAGGCATGTGTGTGTCATGAGAATAGGAATTTTAACATCTGGCGGTGACTGTCCGGGCATCAATGCAACCATTCGCAGTGTATGCAAAACAGCTATTAATCATTATGGTATGGAAGTGATGGGAATTCACAGTGGTTTCCAAGGTTTGCTGGACAACGATATGGAGCAGTTCAGTGCCGATAATCTGTCGGGGTTGTTGGGCATGGGTGGAACGGTGCTGGGAACTTCGCGTGTGAAGCTTTTTCCGAAACATGGTCATGATGGCCGAACGGAGAACGCAAGTCGTTTGTTGAAGACTGTAGAGTTGCGAGGAATAGATTGTTTGATTTGTATCGGTGGAAATGGTACACAGAATACAGCTGCTCGTTTAGCTGCCATGGGAGTGAATGTGGTGACGATTCCGCAAACTATTGACAATGATGTGTGGGGTACGGATATAACATTGGGGTTTGACTCGGCGGTGGAGATTGCTACCGAGGCTATAGACCGTCTGCATTCCACTGCCAGCTCGCATAAACGGGTGATGGTGATTGAGGTGATGGGGCATGAGGCCGGATGGCTGGCGTTGCACAGTGGTATGGCGGGAGGGGGTGACATTATTTTGTTGCCTGAGATTCCTTATCGCATGCATAACTTGGGAAATGTTATCATCGATCGTTTGAAAAGAGGAAAACCTTATAGTATCGTGGTGGTGGCCGAGGGTACAAGTGCCGATAATGAACGAAGGAAACACGCGGGCGAGTATATAGCCGAGGAGATAGAGTATGAAACGGGATTTGAAACGCGGGAAACAGTGTTGGGATATTTGCAACGGGGAGGAGCTCCGACTTCGTTCGATCGTAATCTGTCCACGCTTATGGGAAGCTATGCTATCGGTTTGGTGGCCGAAAGAAAATTTGGACAGATGGTGGCTTTTCGGAACAACGTGGTTACTTCGGTGCCGCTGGAAGAAGTGTGTGGAAGAAGTAAGCTGGTGACTCCGGAACACAGGCTGATAGTGGAGGGCTTGAAAATGGGTGTATGTTTTGGCTGATTAGTGCCGAAATGTATCTTGCTAAAAAATAATTGGGTGTTCCTTAAGGATGTGCGTGTTTCCTCTTAATGGGAAAAACGCACATCCTTAAGGGAGTGGAAATACGTTCTTTGAACGTGTTTCCAAAATAAAGAAGCGAACGCATTCCCCGAATTTTATTTCCGGAATGCGTTCGCTTCTTTATTTGATAGAGTGCACAAGTACGGAGTGTTAATCGTTGTCCAAATGGGTGAGGTTACCTTGAAGGTCGAACTTCAATTCCCAACGGTTTGAAAGCTTTATTTCGTATTCTTTGTCGCTCTTGTCTAACTCCAGTACCCAGATTTGAGCATCGGGATAGTTTTCCTTTACATATTTCTTTATGGCAGCCGGTACGATGGCGGCAGGCACTTCTCCGAATTTGCAGTTTACTTCTTTCCACTCTCCGTTACGATAGAATTCAACTCTTTGTCCGTCGGTGAAAATTACTTCATATACTTTTTCAAGAAAGTCGGTTTCTACCTTGGCTACAGCCACTTTATGTTCTGGAAAGTGGGCTTTGATAAATTTTTGAGATGTTTCCGGAAGTTTGTTTACGGGGATGATGCGTTCGTTGTCGGCTTTCACAGAAGTAGCGAATATAGCGAACATGCAGACGAGGGTAAATAATACTTTTTTCATAAGGCTTCTTTTTTTTAGGTTTATATTTCTGTAATTTTTCTGAAGCAAAGATGCTTCCTGAATCTGAAAAGAATCTGAATTCTGTAGCAGATTCTTGTTCTTTTTTTTAATCTCTGTCAATATCGGTAAGGTTTCCGTACTTGTCGAACTCCAGTTCCCATCGGTTGGAGAGGTTTACTTCGTATCCGCGTTCGCGTTCCTTACGTTCTATTTTCCATATTTGGGTGTCGGGGCAGTTCTCTTTTATATATTTTCGGATGGGTCCCGGAATGGCATTTATCGGAAAGTCGGAATATTTGCATTCTATTTCTTTCCATCTGCCGTCGCGCAGGAAGTTTACTTTATTTCCATTGGTGAAAATCACTCCATACTCTTTATCGAAGAAGTCGGCTTCCATTTGTGCAATGGCTATTTTAACTCCGCTAAAGTGTGTGTGTATGAACTCTTGTGCCGATTTGGGCAGTTGGTCTACGCGGATGGGGCGGTCATCGTCCCGGCTGGCTTGGGCAGAGAGGGTTCCTAGCAGACAAATCATAACGAATAGAATCTTTTTCATACGGTTGTGTTGTTTATTGTTATTAAAGCAGATGTTTAAATTTCACATTGCAAAGTTGCGTATAGAATCTGAAAAGAATTTGAATTGCAGATTTTTTTTTAAAAAGAAACTGTTTTTTTTCTTGTGCTGTTTGGATGGCTGTTGTAAAAGATAAAAAAAAACCGGCCCCTGTATGTACAGAGGTCGGGATATGTCAAGGAATGTTTGTTGAAACGGATATCTGTTTTACGAGTTATGGCAACTGTGATGCTCACCACATTGGTGGTCGCCCGAGTGACCGCTGCATCCTTGGCCTGAGTCAAGCAGTATACCGGCCAGAAAACTTTTCACTACGGTTTCTACATTGCCGGTGCATCCGCGTAACACTTTTATATTTTCAGCTTCGAGTTTGTTTTTGGCTCCTTCGCCCATGTTCCCGGCAAGCATCACCTCTACACCTAATTCTTTAAGCTGTGCAGCTATACCCGATTTGCATCCGCATCCTTGTGGCGATGCCATAGTGTCTGTTGCGATGATTTGATTGTTTTCTACGGTGTAGATAGTATAATGGTCGCAGTGTCCGAAATGGTCGTCCACATGTCCGTCTCTTGTAGGAATAGCTATTTTCTTCATTGTAATATTGTTTTGTATATCTGTTTGCAAAAGTACTTCTTACTGTCGGCTCAATCAAATAGATTTTCTCTATATTTGTATTGATAAAAACGAACATAGAATGACATTACAACAATTGGAGTATATTGTGGCGGTGGATAAATATCGCCATTTTGTGAAGGCTGCCGAATCGTGCAAGGTAACACAGTCTACGTTGAGTGCGCTTATCCAGAAACTGGAACAGGAATTGGATGTGGTGATATTCGACAGGAAAAGTCATCCTATAAAACCTACGGCATTGGGCGAGGCTGTAATAAAGCAGGCCAAGATTGTGCTTTTCAATGCATCGCAGTTGCAGGAATTTGTGCTTTCCGAGAAAGAGAAGGAACGTGGCGAAATTCGCATGGGTATTGCCTCGACAGTAGCTCCTTATGTATTGCCGAAGTTGTTCAAGCTTTTTGCGGCACAGCATCCGTTGATAAAACTCACGGTGGAGGAGTCTCGCATGGCTACTATCATGCAGAAGTTGGAACGGGCCGAACTGGATGTGGCACTGATGGCCACTCCACTCGAAAACCCGCAATTGCTGGAGATACCGCTTTACAAGGAACGTCTTGTGGCTTATGTGTCGCGAGCAGATGAACTCTTCAAGCAGAAAGAGCTGGATGTGAACAACCTTCCGACCGATAACTTGTGGGTGCTGCAGGAGGGTTATTGTCCGAAAGGTGGCTTTTTCTCCTTTTGTAACCGTCAGTCGGGAAAGGCTTCTATTTACGAAGCCGGAAGTATTGAAACTCTGGTGAAGATTGTAGACGAGTGTGGGGGATATACGATTATTCCCGAATTGCATGTACCGCTGTTGCGTAATTGCCAGCAGGGGCAGATTAGGCAGTTGAAAAATCCGGAACCGTCGCGAGAAGTAGCCTTAATCATCCGGCACGACTATGTGCATCAGCGTTTATTGAATATCCTGGCCGACTGTATCAAGCAGGTTATTCCGTCTTCAATGCTGAATGAACGGATGAAGAAGTTCAGTATCGTTATCTGACGCGATGTTGCAGCAGCTATTTCCCTTATGGCAAGGTATTGTCTGGAGCCTTTTTCTGTTTCTTATTCATCTTCTTTCTTTTTTTCGCTGATGATGAGTAGTTTGTCGCCCGGGAGCAGTTCCATTTGTCCGTTAGGTATGAGGAATTCTTCTTTTCGTTTTACCAGCATTACCAGGGTGCCTTGTGGCAGATGCATGTTGGCAAGTCGGTTTCCACGAGCCAGTATGTCAGGAGTGAGTGTGATGTCTCTTAAACTGGTATCAATTTCTTCAGGAAGTTCCACTCCAAATTCGTTGCCTTCTTTTTCTACGGGGAGGTCCAGATGAAGCAGGCGTGCCATTTTAGCTATGGTCATACCTTGTACGATGAGTGAGAGTAAGGTGATGAAGAAAACAATATTGAATAGTTGTCCGGAACCTTCAATCTCGGCCAATACAGGATAGGTGGCGAAGATGATGGGGACAGCCCCACGCAGTCCTACCCACGAAATGAACAGTCGGGCACGTGTGGAAAGCTTTCGGAAAGGAATGAGGCAGAGGAAGACACTTGCAGGACGTGCTATCAGAATCATGAATATTCCGATGAGTAATGCTACGGCAGCCACGTCGAACATTTCGATAGGGTTTACTAACAAGCCTAAAGCCAGGAACATAACAATTTGGAATAGCCATGTTAGTCCATTCATGAAAGTGTTTATTTCTTTGCGTGCTACCAGACGTGCATTTCCCACTACTACGCCTGCTATATAAACGGCCAGATAGCCGTTGCCACGCAGAAGATCGGTTACGGTGAAAGTGAAGAATACTATGCTCAGTAGCAGAATGGAGTAGAGAGAAGTGTTCGACAGGTTGATTCGATTTATAATCCATACGGCAAATTTTCCTAAAGCAAAGCCTATGATTCCACCAAAGAAGAACTGTATACCTAAGTCTTTTAATATGTGGATAAAGTTCATACCGTTTGAGGTGATGATTTGTATGAGTGCAATGGTGAGCATATAGGCCATAGGGTCGTTACTTCCACTTTCCAGTTCGAGAGTGGGACGCAGGTTGTGTTTCAGGTTCATGTTTTGTGAACGCAACAAGTTGAATACCGAAGCCGAATCGGTGGACGACATGGTGGCGGCCAGCAGCAGCGAGGTAGTGAGTGGGAGGTAGATGTTGGTGTTGTTCCATCCCGATATATAGTAGATGAATAAGCCTGTGAGGATGGTGGTTATCAGAACACCTACGGTGGAAAGCAGGACACCTTGCATCATTACTGGGCGGATTTCGGAGAACTTGGTTTCCATGCCACCGGTAAAGAGAATAATGCTGAGGGCTATCATACCGATGAATTGTGCATCGGCCGCACTGTTAAATTGCAGACCAAGCCCATCGCTGCCAAAGAACATTCCTACTACCAGAAAGAGCAGCAGGGTAGGAATTCCGAAACGATATCCGGTTTTACTGATTAGAATACTGAAGAAAATGAGGATAGACCCTATAAAGAGTATGTTTTCGGCTGTAAAAATCATGAATGAGTTTTCTTTAAAGGTTTATAGATGTAACAAAGTTAGTGCATTTTCTGTAAGTTCTTGTTTGTATGTTGATAATAAATGTTTTTGAAAACTGGCTTATATGAAGAGAACCACCAGAATACCTCTGTTTCACAACAGACAGATTCCAGTGGTTCTCCGATTAACCTTAAATGAAAAAATACAAAATCTTATTGTACTGATATGTATAGGATAGATTAAATATAGGTCAATCTACATTCAATGTTTCATCATCTTGCCAGTGGATAGTTCCAGGCTTGCTGTTCTCATCGGTCCATCCTTGAACTTGTCCTAGCCAGTTGTTATTGTCGAGCACCGATTTTGACAATCCGTTGAAGTAGTAATTACCTCTCCACAAGATGTGTGCTTCTTTGTTGTTGGCATCATGATCGGCCGGACTGGTGGGGTCGCCAAATTGGAAGTGGGCTTCATAGAAGTCTGCCAATTGGCTTAGCTTTTCTTTGAAGTCGGCAGATGCAGGATCAACCGAAATTCCTGCACGTTTGTTCAGCAGGGCATCGTTTTCGCCATAGGGATAACTGCCTTTTTTCAAATCCAAATATTTGGAAGTTCGGTTGCATCCGTTCAACTGGCTGATGCCAAGAGCATTGCAGGTATTGGTGGTACTAAGCTGTAGTTCAGCACCTTGTCCACCGTCGAAGAGCAGCCACCGCCAGATATCCCAGAAGCGTTTTCCTTCGAATGCCAGTTCGATGCGTCGTTCGTAAAGGCAGGATTCAAGTGCCGAGTGACGGTCGGTAACGGTTTCATTGAGTCCGTAATACTGTGTACCTTCTTTTATACCTACACGTTTACGTAGGATGGCCAGTGTTTCCTTGCATTTCTGCAGGTTGTTTGTGGCGGCATAACACTCGGCCAGGTTTAGTACCAGTTCGGCATAACGGAATTCATAAATGTCTACGCTCGATTTTTCGAAAGAGTTGATGTTTGTGGTCTTTTCGTTACTCATTTTACGCACGAATACAGGGCTGGCCACGTTGTTTTCGTCGCTGTAGGCGAAACTGTTTTTTTCTTCGCTTTCGGTGCGCCAACGGTAGGCCCATACCACATCATCGGCTTTTTCCTTATATCCCCATTTCATTCCGCTGAAGCCAAAAGTCTGGTAGAAACGTGGGTCACGATTTTCTATGAAGCGTACATTTCCGTTGGCTATCAAGTCGGAAGCTTTGGGGCGTGTTCCGTCTGCCATTGGGAATGCATCTATTAGTTCCATCGGGACTTTTACACCACCGTTTCCTTCCTGTGAAGAGAGTCGTGTTTGTCCTTCCCAGCGGTTTGTTTCAGCTCCGTCGGTACTATTATCGTTCGAGAGTAGTTTAACAAAAATAGCTTCTTTGGCAGCGTTTCCATTTAGCAGATTGTCATCGTTACCCATAACCTTTCCCCATTCGGCAGCATTGCTCACTCCTCCGTTCCCGGCTTCGGCCATGGCATTCTGTGCTGCAGTCAATGCTTTTCTCCAGCGAAGGTTATCGGGGTTATCCCAGTCTTTATTGAACACTGGGCTGGCGTAGAACAACAGTACACGGCTTTTGTAGGCCAAGGCTGTGAGGCGTGTGGGTCGTCCCAAATCGCTTCCTTGCCAGGAGGTCGGGAGCAGTAGAGCTGCTTCGTTCAGGTCTTTGACAATCTGTTCTACACACTGAGTTACCGAAGCACGTGGTAATCCGTCATCGGTGGCCGATGCATTGAGTACGGTAGTGACTACAGGGATTGGTCCGTAGACGCGCATCAGTTCAAAGTGTTGTATGGCTCGTAAAAAGAGAGCTTGTCCTTTGGCGTGCTTTTTGGTGTCAGCCGAAACCGAAGCACCGTCGATGTCGCGCAGCAGGATATTGCAGTTTCGGATACGTGTATAGGATGTATTTTTTACGCTACTTCCCAAGCGCTCGCCGAAATATCCGCTGAGCATGGGGTCTTCGTATTTGTTGGAACTTACTTCCCACGATTTGATGTCGTCAATGGTTGAGTAGGAGCTGTTGGGGTCTATCTTAGTTCCTACTTTGATGCCCCATTCTTCATCAGTCATGTAGTTCCAGCTGTCTTTGTATGCACCTACTATCTGTTGTCCCGGATTGTTGTAGTTAGTGTAAAAGTTATAGTACAAGCCGGCCAGATACCAGTTCACTTTTGTTTCGGAGTCGAAATCGTCATAAGCTCCGTAGTTGTTCATGTCGAGAAACGAATCGCTGCATCCCGTGAAAGCGAGGCTTAGTGCCAAAGCCCCGGCATATAGTAGTTTTCTTTTTTTCATTGTTTCGTCTGTTTGTTTTTAGAAAGTTACATTAACACCGAGCGACCATGTTCTCAGTGTAGGATAATCTACAGCCGATGAGTCGTACATGTTGCGGTAATGGTTGGGATATGGGTTATAGAAATCCCAAAGGTTATTTCCTGTCAGGTTGAGGCGTACGGATGACATTTTCAATGGCATAGTCCATTTTTGGGGCAGCGTGTAAGAAATGTTCAAGTTACGCATATAGCAGCGGAAAGTGCTTACCTGCCAGAAATCTGACTGTGAAGTGACAGAGCCATTTACAACGGTGTTTACTCCCAGGTTCGGATATTTTCCGTCGGGGTTCAACTCGGAGTCGTACATGTCTTTCCAGAAAGAGTCGGGGGCATAGAGCATGTTGTTGGCATCCGACGGCATGTTGAATACATCGATGAAACGTGCACCTCCCCAAGATATGGCCAGGTTCGTACTTACCGACAATCCTTTCCATTTGGCAGAAAGTCTCAAGCTTGAGTTATAAATTTTATTCTTTTTAGCTAAACGTGCATAGTCTTGTTCCGCCAGAATTTGTCCGTTGGGACCTTGTTGTACGTTGTCTACCATTTCGCCGCCCCGGTCTTGATAGGCCAGCATACCCAGTTTCATACCGTCTTTGCTGGTAACATTCAAGTAACGGGTAGTACCACCTTCGGGTGTGTGCGATTCGAGATAGGCCCAATAGTTGTCGATATCTTCCTGAGTTCGCAGAATACCATCACCTCCTGAAGTGCGTTTCCACACTTTGAATCCCCATACGGGCAGGGTGGTTGACATGCCTTCTTCCCAGTCGTTAGCACAAGGATATTTGTTGTAGCGAAGGTCGGGTACCCACTCTTTTACTTTGCTTCCGTTGAGGCTGAAGTCTGTACCTACGCTGTAGTTGACTTCACCGATGCGGTCGCGCCATTCGATGGTAATCTCACCACCATAGGTGTCTACACGACCGAAATTCTCTTCAGCATACGAACCTCCGGCATAGATAGGTATTCCTGGTTGACCAGCCATGTATTGGTTCAGAATGTCGTCGTTTATATCGTAATAGAAATCAAGTGTCGTACTGAGTCGTCCGCCAAGAAAACGCATGTCAAAACCGAGGTTAAATTTGTCGGAAGTATCCCATTTCATGTCGCGATTAGGTGATACTTGTGGTGTGAGGCTGGTGGTGGGCAGACCGCCATCGGGGCCAAACTGCAGGCCTTTTAGGTCCATTTTATATTGTTCTTTCCACTTCCACATCTTTACGTTGTCACGTCCGGTACGTCCCCATGAGGCACGAATTTTCAAGTATTCGAACCATGCTAGTTTGTCTTTCCAAAACTTTTCTTCGGAGATAATCCATCCGGCAGAGATACCTGGAAAGAATCCCCAGTAGTTCTCGGGGGCAAATTTGGTGGACGCATCCGAACGGAATACAAACTGGAGCAGATAACGGTCGTCATAGCTGTAGCTTAATCGGCCCAGATAAGAGAGAGAACCCGATTCACCTTTGGTAGTTACAGTGATATCGCTGGCAAGAGCACTCGAACCGTCGGGTTTTACAATGGAGGGACCTCCTACACCCAGGAAAGTGTCGGATATATCATCTGATAGTTCGCGATAGGTAATATTGCGCGAACTGTTTTCGGCTTCGTAGCGCTCGATGGAGAACATGGCCGAGAGGTTATGTTTGCCGAAACTGCGTTCATAGTTCGCATAAATGTTCATCTGCCGGCTTTGCGATTCATCGTCTCTGAAAGTGAGCTGGCTGTCTTGTGAGAATACTTGTTTCTTGAAATCTTTCTCGCCCATGGTGTAAACCAGATGGCGTCCGTCTTTCATTTGCGAAGATACGTAGGCCAAGCGATAAGGAAAACTGGCTTGCTCGCTCGCGCTGTTGGAGTGTGATGAAGAGTAAGTGGCACGGAATGAGAGCCCCTTGATGAAAGGCACTTCGTAGGTAAGTGAGATGTCGGCACTCCAACTGTTGTCTTTAGAATCGCTATAGGAACCGCTGTCGCGCAATGCAAAGTAGTTCCATGAGGTGATACTCTTGCGGTCGAAGCGCGGAGAGTTGAATGTATTGGCTATCGGCCCCAGCCAATATTCTTCCAGTTGTCCTTCATCGTTGGTGAGGCTTACGCTCCAAGGCATGATGTTAGGCATGTGGTGCAGAACATTGTAATCCGATTTATCGCTCAGAGATTTACCTCCGTAGGCATTGAAACGTGCACCTTTAGTGTATATTTGGCTTGATTTGTGCTCGTTTCCGGCAATAGTAGCAGATAGTTTAACGTCATTGGTCAAGCGGATATCTACGCCGGCACGGTAGGTGTATCGTTTGTAGTCTTGATCGCCCAAGTTAGCTCCTTGGTCCAGATAAGTGGCTCCGGCATAGTAGGTGGCGCGCTCGTTACCGCCACTTACATTAAGAGTGTGGGTCTGTTGGAAAGCTGCTTCCCATCCGGCATGGTCCAGCCAATCGTAGTTCATATTGTCCATTTCGGCTAGTTCCACTTCGTTGTATAGTTTATCAACGTCTTTATATCCATTGGCTTTTCCTGCACCTATGGCAAAAGCATTGGCAAAGCGTCCGTAGTCCGAACCCTTCAAAACTTTGGAGTGGCCTACAGCATCGTTGATGGCGAATTTTCCTGAGTAGTTGATACGCGGTACACCAGATTTTCCTCGTTTAGTTGTTACAAGGATGGCACCGTTGGCTGCACGTGAACCGTAGATGGCTGCGCTAGCATCACGGAGTACGGTAATGCTTTCTACTTCCGAAGGATCGAGCAAATTGAACTGCTCCATGCTTGGCTGTCCGTTGGTTCCTAGCTGTATCACATCATCAATGATGATTAGAGGTGTGGCATTTCCTCCGTCTTTTGAGATTCCAGTGAAGGTACGGTTTTGGCGGATATAGATGTCGTTGGCATTTGTACCCGGACGGCTGGAGCCCATATCAATGCTTAATCCGTTGATTTTTCCTTGCAAAGCTTCAGCCAGGTTAGTCACGGGCAGGTCTTCCAACTCTTCAGCTGTGATTGTGGCAACCGATCCGGTTACATTTTTCAATTTTTGGTTATTTCCATATCCCATTTTTACCACTTCGTCCAACTGGTGTGCATCTTCCTGCAATGTAATCTTCAGAGTGCCTCCTTTTTTGGGTGAAACTGTTTGCTCAATATATCCGATGTAGGAAATAGTAATCTTCTTTCCTTCGGGAACGTTGATTGTAAATTTTCCGTCGAGGTCGGAAATGACTCCTGTCTTTCCGTCTTGTATCTTGATATTTGCTCCAATCACAGGCATACCGGTTTCATCGACTATGACTCCAGATACTTTGTGGTTTTGAGCGTTGGCTGATAGCGCAAGGCTCATGCAGAACAGAGCCATGCCAGCTTTCTTGCCAAGCGAATGTTTGTTAAACTCCATGTTATAATAGTTTTTATGGGTTTGTTGTTAAATGATAAAAATAGTTGTTACATAACGCGCCATTTGCTGGCTCCGGTGGTGGTGCATCCCGAGAATGAACTGTTTAGCTTAAAGTTGTGTTCTCCTGGTGCAGAGAAAAGGTCATCTGTGTTCATTCCAGCATTTGAAGTTCCCAAATTTCCTTTTTTCGAAGTATGGTCGGAAGTATGGAAGCTGTTGCTGGTTTTGATGGTTGCACTATTGGTGTAGTCGTCTTGTCCTCCGCTTCCCGCTTGGTTAAATAAAGGTTTCGAACCATCCACTTTCATTGATACACCGAACATACAGTTCTCGATGTTGATAGGAATGTTGGTATGTACGCGGAATAAGAAAGAGTTGTCCATTGGGGCGTAGCAGAAAGTACAGTTTTTGATATTTATTTCTTTTCCACTTCCGTCATTTCGGAGGTCGGCGATACCGCAAATATTGGTGATTGTGCATTCATCGAACAAGAGGGAGTTTACATAGTTCCCTTTCTTTCCATCGGTGGAAATAATTCCTTGATTTCCGATTCCGTTGATAGAGCAGTTTATGAATTTAATGTTTTCAATGCTTGCCGATGGGTTCTTTGAACGAACGATGGCACGGAAGTTTTCGATGTGACAGTCGTTAAATAGAACATTAGTTACCAAACTGTTGTTCTTATCAGGACAGAGTATTTGTTTTCCACTTAAAGAATTTTTTGTTTGGTCGTTTAACTCGCTATTTGCTTTGATATTGATTCGCTTGAACTCGATTTTATCAACGTTCCCTCCTTCGGGAATGTTGAATGCACCACCTAAAATAAAGGTGGCATATTCACCCAATGTCATCGGAGTAATAAAGGTAACAGAGTGTGAGATGAAAAGTGCTTGTGTACCGTCTATATTGAATTGTTTTCCTTCGGGTAAGATGAATACAGTACCTTCTGGCAGGGTATTCCAGTCTATGGTGTTGAAATAGTTCTCGTCGGTGTTGGTATCTAAAGTTACCAAGTTGCTTCCCAATTCGTTGAAATCTTCGGCAGTAGTAGTGCTGAGCATCACGCGTCCTTGGTAGTTTTCGAGGGTAGTTTCATTTCCTGAATAGGCATTGATTTTATAAGTTGTAGATGGAGTTAATCCGTCAATGCGTATTTGTCCGGCTTCATAATCTTCAGCTGAAATGGCATATTCTTTCACCTCAGTTCCTTCTCCACTTATTGGAGTGGCGGTAAGTGCGGTAAGAACGACATCGTCCGAGGGAGTCCATGTAACGATGGCTTGAGTATCAATAGTCTTAGTTTGACTCAATATAGTAGGAAAACTTAAAGTGATGGCATCTGTCTCCCAATAAGCCGACTCTCGTCCGTTCCCATTGCTTTTTACTCTAATTTTATAGCTGTCGTCCCACTCCAAATCGACAGAAAGCGAGGTTTCGCTTGTGGTAAGTGTTTTGTATAAGTCGTTAGCACCATCGGTTACCCGATAGATTTCTACAATGTATTCCGTTGCACCTTCTACGCTTTTCCAGGAAAGTTGTACATGATTCAAATCGGTCTTCATGGTAGTGACGGGGCGGAGAAGTACCTTGGAGGTGGTATCATCATCCGAGCAGCCGATGAAAGTAGCGGCTCCCGTTCCTAATAGCAAGCAGAATACCATTAGTTTGGCAATTTTCATAGTATTTGTTTTAGTAAAAATGAATGAATAAAAGTTGTTTTGTCCTTTAAAATGCAAAGCAAAGCTAAATTAAATAAAGGAAGAATGGGGGTAAAATAGTCTCAAAAAGGGGAATTATTGTTGCAGGTGGACTATTTGAAATGAATCTATGTAAGAATAATCAGAAAGTACACTTCTCATCTTAAATAAAGAATATGTGACAGATGTTGTTTGTGAAGTACGATATTTTTTATTCTTTGAATTAATATGAAGATATGAGTGTTCTAGCTGTCTTTTTTTGGGGGGTGAGGAAAAGAAAAGTGCTTCTCAGAACAGAAAGATATATCTTATGAAAGAGGAAGGGCCGGAGTTGTTTTGAATTCGGGCTCTTCAATAGCTGTAAGTTTACGAAGAGCCCGAATAGTCTGTTTGGTATTATTTTTTCTTAAAGTTATGTTTAAGCTCTTCGCCTGCCAGTTTGTTCAGATAAACTTCTAAGGCAGTATATCCGGTAGCAGTGAGCACGTTCCGGTCATCGGGATTATTAGGGTCGAGTCCGACAGAGATTTCCCATTCGTCGGACATGCCATCTTGGTCTGTATCGGCAGGGGCCGTTTTACTCTTATATTCAATGAATCCTTCGGCATCAGTAGCATGGTCTATGATACCGTTGTTTCCGTAAGAGAAAGTACCTTTGGACACATTATCTATAATACGTTTGTCTATTCTGTCGCGTGGGGAAGCTCCGGCACCTCCTTCGGCCAGTACCGTTTCATAAGCATCTTTGGCTGTTTCGCATTTTTCTTTTAGAGTATAGGTTTGCCAGTCGAACCAATACTGTTGCCTGTTTTCTTTTCCAGTGGGTTGAATGAAGTTTGGTTGAAGTGTTTCGGCTATAGTGTATAGATAATCGCTTTCGGCATATACACCCAACGTGTTATCGGCAGTTACCGCTGCGTCACCCTCCATTATGTTTCCGCTGAAATGCCACTTTGTAGCGCCTCGTGCTGGAGCATCCACCTGATCGCGCGCGCCACTTTGTCGTAAGAATTTGAGCTCATTAACATTCGCTTTGGTTCGTGGTCCAGGCTTGTAGTAGTTATTTACGAAATTGCCTAGGTAACCACAGTAATTGGGATCTTTTGATTCGTTTTCAGCTCCATAGGTTGACATCTTGCTTCCCCAGTTGTAGTTTACATTGTTGATGTATTCTATGTAAACCGTTAGATCTTGCCCCGGATCTTTTCCACGTGCTCCGTTAAACAAGGGTGTGCGGCTGTTATTATTGGCAAACAGATTGTGGTGGTAGGTGGCAGTTGTTCCACCGAATACACCTCCGTAGGAACGTGCACCTTTACCATTAACCGAGTTGTAAAGTCCTTCGCTGAAGATGCAGTATTGTACGGTAGTGAAGTGTGTATCGATGAAGTCTACATTTTCTTCGGAAGTCCAGCTGAAAGAGCAGTGGTCTACGATAAAGTTATCGGCATTTTCTACTCTTAATGCAGTGGCATTCAGGTCTTTTCCATTGGCATCTTTATCTCCGGTGCGGAATCGGATATGCCGGATAATGAAGTTTTTTGAGCCTCCTAGGTTTACTTCGTTTTTGGTGATACAAATACCATCTCCTGGAGCCGTTTGTCCGGCGATAGTGAAGTTTTCTCTTTTAACTTTCAGCTTGGATTTCAGTTCTATAGTTCCACTTACGGTAAAAACAATAGTAAAGTCTCGTTCATTTTGTTCCAGAGCCCAGCGCAAAGTGCCTTCCGAGCCGTCATCGGCCAAACTGGTTACAAAAACAACTTTACCTCCTCGTCCACCCGTAGCGTTCTTGCCGAAACCTTCGGCAGTAGGGAAGGCCTTCAGTTCTTCTATTTTTAGATTTGGTCCATCGGCTGAGTAAAAAGCATCATTTCCATCGCTATCGATACATGCGCTCATACCAAGAGCCAGACATGATAAAATACCTCCTTTAAAAAGTCCTTTCATAGTTTTATGTATTGTTTAAAATGAGTATTTAATAAATAATAATGTAGAGGAAGAATGCCAGAATGAAATATGATGAAAACATAAAACGGTGCACCCTTCCGGGCGCATCTTAAAGGACAGAGCAAAGAAATGTTTTTTTGTTGAAAACTCCTAATAATTTTCTGATAAAATGAAATTGAAATATATAAAGCCTTTATGTATGTTGCTTGAAATAAGAGCCAGAGTAAATAAAAAACTCCTGCTACACGGTTGTGCGGCAGGAGTTTTTAAGAGTTTCACTTGGTGATTACTTACGTAAACCGAGAGCCTTGATGATAGCACGGTATCTTTCGATATCGCGATCTTTCAAGTAGTTCAGCAAGCCACGACGTTTACCTACCAAGGTTGTCAGTGCTCTTTCAGTACTATAATCTTTACGGTGCTTTTTCAAGTGCTCCGTCAAGTGGGAAATACGGTATGAAAACAATGCTATCTGAGCTTCAGCTGAGCCAGTATCAGTGTTAGACTTTCCGTAAGTTCCAAAGATTTCTTGCTTTTTTGCAGCGTCTAAATACATAATTTTTTATTTTTAATATTGATTTGCGGGCGCAAAGATAGACAATATCCGTTAATACACAATGCTTTTAAAAGTTTTTCTTGTAACTTTGCACCCAAATTTAAGGTAATAGTATGCAGAATATTAGAAACATTGCAATTATTGCACACGTTGACCACGGTAAAACAACACTAGTGGATAAGATGATGCTGGCCGGACACCTTTTCCGGAATGACCAGACTAATGGTGTGCTTGTTTTGGATAACAACGATTTGGAACGAGAAAGAGGTATAACGATTCTTTCGAAAAATGTATCTATCAATTATAAGGATACGAAGATAAACATCATTGATACTCCGGGACACGCCGACTTTGGAGGCGAAGTGGAGCGTGTATTGAATATGGCAGACGGTTGTATTCTTTTGGTGGATGCGTTTGAAGGTCCGATGCCGCAAACACGCTTTGTATTGCAGAAAGCTTTGGAAATTGGTTTGAAACCTATTGTGGTGGTGAACAAGGTTGATAAACCCAATTGCCGTCCTGAGGAAGTTTATGAAATGGTGTTCGACCTTATGTTCTCACTTAATGCTACAGAAGATCAACTCGATTTCCCAGTACTTTACGGTTCTGCAAAGAACAACTGGATGGGTGAAGACTGGAAAACACCGACTGACAGCCTTACACCGTTGCTTGATGCTATCGTAAAATATATCCCGGCTCCGAAACAACTTGAAGGAACTCCCCAAATGCTTATCACATCGCTCGATTTCTCTTCTTATACCGGACGTATCGCGGTGGGACGCGTGCATCGTGGAACTCTTACCGAAGGTATGAATATTACCTTGTCGCGTCGTGATGGAAGTCAAGTAAAAGCCAAGATAAAAGAACTGCATACTTTTGAAGGATTGGGACGCAAGAAAGTAAGTTCGGTTTCTTCGGGTGACATCTGTGCTGTTGTAGGTCTGGACGGATTTGAAATAGGTGATACTATTTGCGATTTCGAAAACCCCGAACCACTGCCACCGATTGCTATCGACGAGCCTACAATGAGTATGCTCTTTACTATAAACGATTCGCCTTTCTTCGGAAAAGAAGGTAAGTATGTAACTTCACGCCACATTCAAGACCGTCTTACTCGTGAATTGGATAAGAATTTGGCTTTACGTGTGCGTAAAAGCGAGAGTGAAGATGGAAAATGGGTCGTTTCAGGACGTGGTGTGCTCCATCTTTCGGTGCTTATTGAAACCATGCGGCGTGAGGGGTATGAATTACAGGTGGGACAGCCTCAGGTTATATTCAAGGAGATAGATGGGGTGAAATGCGAACCTATTGAAGAACTAACAATCAATGTGCCCGAAGAATATTCAAGCAAGATGATTGATATGGTGACTCGTCGTAAGGGAGATCTCACTTCAATGCAAACCATCGGCGACCGTGTAGATATTGAGTTTGATATTCCTTCACGAGGTATCATTGGTTTGAGAACCAATGTGCTTACTGCTTCGGCAGGAGAGGCTATTATGGCTCACCGTTTCAAGGAATACCAGCCTTATAAAGGTGAAATTGAACGTCGGACCAATGGGTCGATGATTGCGATGGAAACTGGAACTGCTTTTGCTTATGCTATCGATAAATTGCAGGATCGTGGAAAATTTTTCATTTATCCGCAAGATGAGGTGTATGCCGGACAGGTAGTGGGTGAACATGTTCACGAGAACGACTTGGTGATTAACGTAACCAAGTCGAAGAAGCTGACTAATATGCGAGCTTCGGGTTCAGATGATAAGGCACGCATCATTCCTCCGGTAATATTCTCGCTCGAAGAGGCATTGGAATATATTAAGGAGGATGAGTATGTGGAAGTGACTCCGAAAAGCATGCGTATGCGTAAAGTGATTTTGGATGAACTGGAGCGCAAACGTGCGAACCGTTCATAATATAAAGTACTTATAAATTCCAGAAAAAGGCACTCTTCAATATTGGAGAGTGCCTTTTTTATTTGTATGCTATTGTGTGTTAAGGCCAATTCATTTACCTTTGCATGCATAGAAATGAAAGTTTTCTGGTGCCTGTAGTGGATATCTTCCATGAAAGGTGAAAAGGGAATCGGGTGAAAATCCCGAACAGACCCACTGCTGTGAGTTCCATGTGTGTTTTTTGTAACCTCTCTTTTTTGTCCACTGTCTTGAAATAGCAAGATGGGAAGGATTCGCAAAAAACGGAACAAGTCAGAAGACCTGCCAGAGAGCATTTATTGTTCAATGTTTCGGGGAAAAGAAACAGAGAATAACGCCGGAGCATACTGTTATTCAGAGCCACGGAATAGCTTTTCTGTACCTGTCCGAAGAAAAATCAAAAAAATTATGTTTTTAAAAAAATTATTTTATCCGTTTGTTTGTATAGCCCTTTCGGGCTTGTTCTTTACTGCTTGTGATGACGATGAAGGTTTTCCCGAGGGAGATACTCCAGGCGATGGTAAGGTGGTAGAGGCTATTATCGTAAACGAAGGTCAGTGGCAGAAAAATCTAGGTAGTCTTTCGGTTATTTATAAAGATGGAACTTCGAATATTGATGTTTTCCGTCAAGTGAATAACCGTCCGTTGGGTGATCAGACTCAAGACATTACTTGCATTAATGATATGTATTTTGTTCCATTGGGCAGCTCGCAGAAAGTGGAAGTGGTAGACCCAAGTACGTTTGAATCAAAAGGAACCATTTTGTTCGAACAGCCATCTATGCCTCAGCATATTGTAGCCATATCCGACAATAAAGCTGTGGTTTCAGACTTGAAAAATCAGTTGACGGTTATTAGTACTGTAGCTCCTTATGGAAAGGCTACTGAATGCATTCCGGTAGAATCTGTTGTGAGTTACATGCTGATGGCAGAAGGCAAGTTGTTTGCCATGACTCAAGATGGGGTAATGGTGTATAATCCGGATGCTCTGGCGGCCGGACCGGTGAAGAAATTTTCGGATGTGGTGCCGATGACAGATAAAACTAAATTCAATCTCGATAAGCGTGGTATCCTTTGGGTATTGGGTTGGGAAGGCTCTGATGGAACGGGGTATCCTAACGGTCAGGACGGATTGACCTTGACTGGAATCAATACTCAAACGCTGGAAGTGGCTAAAAAAATGAACATTCCTGTGGCAACCGGTGCAGGAATCAAGTCTGGTGATATCGTGCCTTATCCTTCTTTCTCTTTTCCTCGTACCGATATGGTGGAAGATGATATTTATTTCACGGTGCGGACTGCTTCGGAAGATGGTTCCGACGAAAATTCTTTGTTGAGTGTGTTTGTTTTCAATACACAGAATTTCGAATATAGGCATGTGATTGATTGCAAGAATGTTCAGACGATGTACGGATTCGGAGTAAGTCCTGCACGCGAAATCTATGTGCTCGATTGTCTTGACTTCTCACCATTGTTGGGCTATGCTCACCAATACAAAGCCGATGGAAGTGTTGTTTCAATTAATGTAGGAGTGTTTCCCACCGATGTCTATTTCCCCGATAAACATAAATAATGTATAAAAGCATAAAGGCATTAGCCATTGGGTCTTTTTTGACCATTGTCGGGTCTTTGCCGGAAGTTTTGGCACAAGACTCGATACACTTTTGCAGCCACTTGGATACAATTCAAGTGGTTGCTCGTCGTATACACCATGCCAATGAAGCCAATGCAGGCGCTCGTGTAACCTCTATCAATCCCGAAGTGTTGTTGGCCAATCGCACACGTTCGCTCTCAGAATTGCTTGCCGACAACTCGGCTGTGTATATAAAGAGCATGGGTACCGGAGCCTTGGCCACGGCTTCTTTCCGTGGTGGAAGTGCTGCTCAAACGAGGGTCAATTGGAATGGTATCAATATCACACCACCCATGTCGGGGACATTCGATTTTTCGCAGATTCCTGTCTTTTTTGTTGATGATGTGAACTTGTATTATGGAAGCAGTCATGTGAAGAATGGAACAGGAGCTGTGGGTGGAAGTGTGAATCTGTTTACCGACCCCGATTGGGGACAGGGAGTAAGCGGACGTGCTTTTGGTGAGTATGGCTCTTATAATACTTATACTACCGGTGCGCAAATCAATGTGGCGAAAAACCGTACTTCGTTCAAAACACGGGCCTATTACCAACATTCCGATAACGATTATAAATACATTAACAAGGTACTTACCAATACACCGTTCCGTGAGAGAAGGGTTGATGCCGATTATTCGCAGTGGGGAGTGATGCAGGAAGGTTATCTACGTCTTTCGCCGTATGCACGTTTCACGGCTGTGGGATGGGCGCAAGGAGGAGAGCACATGTTGCCACAACCGCTTGGTGTGGTGCAGGCTTTGCACGAACGCCAGAAAGATTTGAATCTGAGAGCTTATACCGGTATTGACTTCAGTCGAGGACTTCATGAGTTACATGTAAAAGCTGCTTGGCTTTATTTTCAGCAGGACTATGACAAGTGGTATAAGGAGGGGAAAGGCGATCCTACTGGTACCAGTAATCGCTCGCAAACATGGCAGGGTATTGCCGACTATTCGTTTGCGCCCACTGAGGGGTTGGTATTGAACACCTCACTCACCTATATGTACGACCATGTCAAAGCTACCAGCTACATACGGGTAGATCCGGCCAATCATCAGTTTGATGGTCAGCAACTCGAAACTCCCGAACCCGAACCTGCTGTGAAAGAGCATCGTAATGTGTGGTCTTGGCAGGCATCGGCACGTTGGGAGCCGATGGAATGGTTGTTGCTCAATGGGCAGTATATGTATGAGCGGAATGAAGGTCGTCCTGTGTCTACCTGGTCGGCAGGACTGGTGGTGAATCTGTTTGAAAGAGCGTTGCAACTCAAGGGGTCGACTTCATATAATTATCGTTTTCCCAGTATGAACGACATGTATTGGCGTCCTGGTGGCAATCCCGATGTGAAGCCGGAACACGGTCACTCCTATGATTTTTCTGTTTCCTATAAAAAAGATTTGAATGCATTTTTTACGTTGAATGCAGAGGTTTCTGCTTATATAATGAATATAGACGATTGGATTGTGTGGTTGCCGAAAGAAGGAAACCAGTGGTTTTGGACTCCGCAGAACAAGCGTGATGTGCGTTCGGAAGGTATAGAGGTTTATGGGCGTCTGCTGTTTCACACAGGCGATTTTCGGGCGGTACTGGCCGGTAATTACAGTTGGTCGCGTTCACGTTCACGGCACAAACAGCATGAGGACGATGGCTCGTTTATGAAGCAAGTTCCCTACGTGCCCCGGCATAAGTGTAATGCGCGGCTGGAGTTGGACTATAAGAAGGCGTTTGCTTCGTGGCAGACACTGTATACAGGTCGTCGTTATGTCACTACCGACGAATCTTATTCAACCGATGCCTACACGGTACATAATCTTCTGGTAGGTTATCGACACACGTTTGCCAATGGAATGAAGCTTACTCCCCAGTTGAGGGTAGACAATGTGTGCGATGCATATTATGAGTCAACTCAGTATTATCCGATGCCATTGCGCAATTTCTTGTTTTCACTCATGTTCGAATTTTAAAGCTTATGAAAAGATATATTCCCTGTTTGTTCCTGTTGTTCCTGTTGATTGTTTCATGTAGGCAAAAAGCAGCTTCAGACGACCATTCTTTTGTAGTTGAAGTATATAAACCAGCATGTGCTTCAGGATTTAGCATTTGGGGAGCCGAAGGACAGAAGTCTACAATTATTGAGGTGACAGATCCCTGGCAGAGTGCCAACAGGGTAACGATGCGCTATTTTGTGGCAAGGAACGGTGAATTGCCTCCCGAAGGTTTCGATGGAGTGGTAGTTCCGGCCGGAGCGCATCGCATCGTGTGCATGTCGTCGTCCTATGTAGGCATGCTCGATGCATTGAGCGAAGCTTCTCGCATCGTAGGTGTGTCCGGGCTTGAGTTCATTTCCAGTGCATACGTCACGGCACATAAAGACAGTATTCGCGATGTAGGGGTCGAACTTGATTTTGAAATCTTGCTTGGCTTGAAGCCCGAGTTGGTGTTGCTCTATGGTGTGAATGATGCACAGGCTGCTATAACAGACAAGTTGAACGAGCTTTCCATTCCCTATATGTATGTAGGCGAGTATCTGGAAGAAAAGCCATTAGGCAGGGCCGAATGGTTGGTGGCATTGGCCGAGGTACTTGATGTGCGTCATAAGGCAGAATTGTTATTTACAGAAATCAGGCAGCGTTACGACGATTGCCGAAGTCTGGTGGCTGGTGTCAAAAATCGTCCGTCGGTAATGTTGAATACACCTTGGAACGATTCATGGGCCATGCCTGCCGACTGCAGTTATATGGTGAATCTTCTTCAAGATGCTGGAGCTGATTATGTATTTCGAGGAAAAAGCAAGACTTCTCTTTCCCAAATAGGAATGGAAACGGCTTATGTACTTTTGACAAAAGCCGACTATTGGTTGAATATAGGCGCTTGTACCACGATGCGTGAGCTGGTGGATATGGATTCGCATTTTTCCGACGCAAAGGCTGTGAAAAACCATCGGGTTTATAATAACAATCGGCGTCTGACTCCCGGCAAGGGTAATGATTTTTGGGAATCGTCGGTGGTGTATCCCGACAGGATTCTGAAGGATTTGATTCACATTTTCCATCCCGAGAAGCTGACCGAAGCCGATACCTTATACTATTATCGTCATTTAGAATAATTTCCGAAGTATGATTTCAGGGCGTATAGTTGGTTTGTTTATTGCACAGGCAGTTGTCATTATCTTGCTTTTTGTGATTGATCTCATGACGGGCGATTCGGCCTTGCCGGTTGGTGAAGTATGGGCGGTTCTTTCCGGAGAGCCGTGTAGTGAGCTGACCAGACAGATTGTGTTTTCGGTGAGATTGCTTCGGGCTGTGGTAGCTGTCTTGGTTGGTGTGTCGCTTTCGGTGAGTGGACTGCAGATGCAAACAGTGTTCCAGAATCCGTTGGCCGATCCTTACTTATTAGGTGTCAGTTCAGGAGCCGGTTTGGGAGTGGCTCTGTTCATTTTGGGAGTTCCTTTGATCGGTTCTTTGGGAATTCCCTGGGTGCAGTCTTTGGGAATAGCAGGAGCCGGATGGGCCGGTTCGGCAATAGTTCTTTTGGGAGTGGTACTTATAAGTCGGAGAATAGGCAGTGTCATGGGAGTGCTTATTATCGGTGTGATGATAGGTTATGTGGCCGGTGCTGTTATTCAGATTCTGCAATATCTCAGCTCGGCTGAGCAGCTCAAACTGTTCACACTTTGGTCTATGGGTTCGTTGGGACAGGTCACCCTGGTTAAGTTGTGGGTTATGTTTCCCATAGTGCTTACAGGCATGACGTTGGCCGTGCGGAATATCAAGGCGCTGAATCTGTTCTTATTGGGCGAAAATTATGCTTCTACTATGGGCATTCAGGTAAAGCAGGCACGTATATGCATTCTTGTTTCAACGATGTTGCTCACAGGCACGGTGACAGCGTTTTGCGGTCCGGTGGGATTTATCGGGTTGGCTATGCCTCATGTGGCCCGGATACTTTTTGCCAATGCCGATCATCGGGTGCTTCTTCCGGCATGTGCCGGTATGGGAGCAGTGTCAATGTTGGTGTGCGATATCGTATCGAAAGCATTGGTCCTTCCGGTGAACTGCATAGCTGCTTTGCTAGGTGTGCCTGTAATCATTTGGGTGATATTTAAAAACTTGCATGTGTTAAGATGATAGAGCTGGATAATTTGACGGTGGGATATGAGGCACGTGCCTTGCTCGAAAATATTTCGTTGAAGCTCGAATCTGGGCAGCTTGTAGCTTTGCTCGGGCGTAATGGGGCAGGAAAAAGTACGTTGTTGCGCACCATAATGGGATTGGAAAAACAGCTGGGAGGAGAAATCCGGTTTGATGGAGAATCTTTGTCAAAACTGGATGTGCACCAACTTGCCCGGAAAGTTAGTCTGGTTACCACGGAGAAGATACGTATCCCCGATTTGAAAGTGAGAAACCTGGTTGCCATGGGACGCTCTCCTTATACCGATTGGATGGGAAGGTTGAAAGAGAATGATGAAGAGGCTGTGAATCGTGCTCTTCGGCTGACAGACATGGAAGTTTATGCCGAACGTACGATGGACCGGATGTCTGATGGAGAGTGTCAGCGTGTGATGATTGCTCGGGCTTTGGCACAGGACACACCGGTGATTTTGCTTGATGAGCCAACTTCTTTTCTTGATTTACCGAATCGCTACAGTTTGTGTATGTTGTTACGTCGTTTGGTAAGAGAGTCGGGAAAACTCATTCTGTTTTCTACTCATGAACTCGATATTGCTCTTTCGGTGTGTGATTCGATTATGTTGATTGATAATCCGTGTCTTTATAGCCTATCTACAGAAGAAATGGTGCATAGCGGGCATATCGAGCGTTTGTTCTGTAACGATGTCGTGCGGTTTGAAATATCCGAGTGGTCGTCCGGAAATTATGGATTGAAAGTGCATCTTCCGGATGGGGGGGGGAAGTAGGTGAGTCTTCTTGAAAGAAATAATGCATGCAAACAACCAAAAGAATAGCCGGGCTTGCTGCTCTTTTGGTTGTTTGTTTTTTACTTGTATTTCTCAATGATTTTTTTCACTACCTCTGTAGTCAGTTCGTGTCCTTTCAGCATGGGATAGCCTTCCCATCGAACGATACCTTGCGGATCGATAAGGATAACGTGAGGTATGCCTTTTACCCCGAGTGTAGTAGCCATAGTTGCTTTACTGTCGATGGCACTGCTGTATTCAATCTTGGGGTTTGTCATGCCTTTCACTTTTTCTTTGGTTTCTTTCGATATACCAATTATCACCAATTCTTTTTCGAATTGTTTTTGCAGTTCGTTCAGTTTCGGAATAGCATTCCGGCATGGGCCGCACCAGGTAGCCCAAAAATCTATCAGTATAAACTTGCCTTTCGTATCCGGTTGGGATGTCAGCCATTTTTCCACTTGTAGTTCGGGTGCTTTCTTATTCAGGAAAGAGTCTGCCCACAGCTGTTTCCCATTATTGCTTTCTTGTGCCATGGCATGAAATGTTCCCATCATCAGTACCATGAGTAATAATAATTTCTTCATTTTCGGTTCTTGTCATTAAAGTGTGGATGGTTTATTCAATGAATTTCACTTTGCTCATATCGCGTGGTTTGGCATCGGGCTTTTCGTTGGGATAGCCCATGGCTATGGCATAGAGCAATTTGTGTGTGTCAGGGAAGTCGAGCCGTTGCAGATATTCGGCAGCAGCGGGGCTGTTCATGAAGCGCACCGGGCCGGCCAGACAGCAGGAACCGATACCCATGGATTGTGCTGCCAGAATCATGTTTTCGCCCAGCAGGCCGCAGTCCACTTGCGATACATCGTAGGTTGTATCATAGGCAATGAACACCACGGTGGGAGCATTGCGGAACATATTTTTGAATTCCGGGTCTTCGGCAGCTTTCGGATTCTCTTTTTTGAATATTTCAGTCAGTCCGTTCAGAAAATCCGGATTATCTACTACACGCACTTGCCAGGACTGTTTGTTCTGTCCGTTGGGGGCATTCACTCCACATTGTAGAATCAGGTTCATGGTGTCGCGGTTCACCGGTCTGTCCTGGTAGCTTCGTATGCTGCGTCGTGCCATGATGGTTTCAATCACTTGGTTTGTGTTTTCGTTTGTCGGTTCGTCGGCAGTCGGAGTTTGTCCGCAGCTGCACAAGGCGGCTATTCCCAGTGCGGCAAAGAAAGAAGAGAGTGCTTTCATAATCGTATAGTCTTGAAAAATATGCTCTAAATATACGAAAAATATTGCGATGAACATTTCTTAGTTTCATTTATGTGTAAAAAAAGAGGCATCTTCCAAAAAGGAAGATGCCTCTTGAATGTATTTAGCGTAGTCGGAATCAGAGTTTCGGACCAGCGTTAACCAAAGCTTTACCAGCTTCGTTTCCGGTGAACTTAGCAAAGTTCTTGATGAAACGTCCGGCGAGGTCTTTAGCTTTTTCTTCCCATTCGCAAGAGCAAGCATAAGTGTCGCGCGGGTCAAGGATTTTCGAGTCAACTCCCGGCAATTCAGTCGGAACTACGAAGTTGAAGAACGGGATAGTCTTGGTCGGAGCCTTGTCGATAGAACCGTCGAGGATAGCATCGATGATACCACGGGTGTCGCGGATAGAGATACGTTTTCCGGTACCGTTCCAGCCAGTGTTCACCAAGTATGCTTTAGCACCTACTTTTTCCATTTTCTTAACCAACTCTTCTGCATATTTAGTGGGGTGCAAGCTCAAGAAAGCAGCGCCGAAGCAAGCAGAGAATGTCGGAGTCGGTTCAGTAATACCACGTTCAGTACCGGCCAATTTAGCAGTAAATCCTGAAAGGAAGTAGTATTGAGCTTGTTCCGGGCTCAGGATAGATACTGGAGGCAATACGCCGAATGCATCAGCCGACAAGAAGATTACCTGATGAGCGTGAGGACCTTTAGAAATCGGTTTCACGATGTTCTCAATGTGGTAGATAGGATAAGAAACACGAGTGTTTTCAGTTACGCTCTTATCAGCGAAGTCGATTTTGCCGTTAGCATCAACTGTAACGTTCTCAAGCAAAGCATCACGTTTGATTGCAGCGTAGATATCGGGTTCGCTTTCTTTGTCGAGGTTGATAACCTTAGCATAGCAACCACCTTCGTAGTTGAATACACCTTCGTCGTCCCATCCGTGCTCATCGTCACCGATAAGTTTACGTTTCGGGTCGGTAGACAAGGTAGTCTTTCCTGTACCAGATAAACCGAAGAAGATAGCAGAGTCTGTTCCTTCCATGTTGGTGTTTGCAGAGCAGTGCATAGAAGCGATGCCACGAAGCGGGTTAAGGTAGTTCATGATAGAGAAGATACCTTTCTTCATTTCACCACCGTACCAAGTGT
>Cinder_p2__coassemble_1250_pt1 | contig 46710 bp, 32 predicted proteins | sample Cinder_p2__metabat2_low_PE_026 | metagenome-assembled genome bin Cinder_p2
ATCTTTACACTGTAAGAAACAACACCATCAAGGGAACAACACTCCTGACTATGTTGTGACTTGCTTTCAAATTACTATCTTTACACTGTAAGAAACAACGTATAATGTAGAATTATCACAGACGAACGTAGTTGTGACTTGCTTTCAAATTACTATCTTTACACTGTAAGAAACAACAGAATACGTGTAAGGAATTATAAGACAAAGCCTTATGTATTCATTTAGAAATTAAAAAAGGCTATATAAAAAAGGAAATCTCATCATAATAATACGAGATTTCCTTTTTTAAAAGAGTTCTAATTGTTGACCTGGAGCATTTGCATCTTGTTGCTTTTTTCCATAAAATAGCTCTATGGAACTAAATTGTTTATCGGTTATACACATGATCCCCACCTTACCGTACTCCGGAAGAAAAGATTTAACTCTTTTTATATGTACCATTGCATTCTCTTGGCTCGCACAATGACGTACATAAATGGAAAACTGAAACATCGTAAAACCATCACGCTGTAAATTCTTACGAAACTCCACATAAGCTCTTCTATCTTTCTTTGTTTCCGTCGGCAAGTCAAACAATACAAGAACCCACATAATTCGGTATTCATTAAAGCGTTCCATATCTATCGTTCTGGATAAACAACACGACGAAGTTCTCCACTAAAACATTTATAAAGAGAAGCTGTTGTTTGTGCTACCGCTACCATCAGTGGACTTCTCTTTCCAGAAACAACAACATCAAGTGTGGGAACAGATAATAATTCAGCCTTCAGTTCTTTTGTTAATACCAACTCTTTCCCATATGTTTGAACCAACTTAAAAACCAATTCATCCACATAAGGACGATAAGGTTCCATTATATCATCTGCCAAGCAATAAGCATTATAACGATTATGATGATGTATACCTAAAGTAGGTAACAAACCACTAATTACCAAACTTCGCGCCACTACAGCACGAAGTATAGCATATCCATAATTAAGCAAACTATTAGGTGAAGGGCCTTCCCTATCACGATAAAAACCATCTATATCTTTAAACAGATATTTCCAATAATATGCTGCTGCACGTGCTTCCAAATTTTCAGGATCTCCACTTTTTACATCATTGGCCCAAATTCTCATACATTTCACTTCTTCTGCCATACAATCTTGTAACACCGAAGCTTGATTATTGATTTTACTCTGTATAGTTTGCTGCCAAAGCTGCTTTTTTAAGGGTAGAGAAGCATCCAATTGTTTTCGAAAACGTTCATTTTGCGTAGTATTTCCACAAAGAGGTAAAAGCAGTCCGACAGGCATACTTTTACTATCACATGTAATTACTGCACAATTATTTTCCAACAAAGCTTCTAAAACTCCCGAAGTAATGGTTATACGTTTATTATCCAACACAACAACTCCAATATCTTCAATCGGCTTTGTCACCTCAAATTCCGCCTTCATTTTTACTGTAAAATCCGGATTTTGCTCCACTTCTGGTAACCTGATAACCAATTGATTATTACGGAGGGATAAATACACTGGATTGCCAAAATAAAGTGTCTTTTTTATCATAACTGCGCATTATTCTATAATTTCACTTCATTTATTATATTGCCCAATCTGTCAACCTGCAACGGTATGCAGATTTCCTTTATCATCTCATTTGTGACTGCACGTTCCATCTTATTCAGACTCGTATATTCCACTTTATCTATTATTGATTTAGCAACATTTACTTGAACAAAATACAATTGATTTCCTGTACAACTCACCATTTTATAAATTCTTTCACTCTTCAACGGTTTTCGAATTTTTCCTTCGCGCAATTCGTCCGCTGTTGGTACATATACCAAATCATTCGGTGACAAAACAAACTTCGGTACATTACCCTCTTTATCTTCCGGAGCAGAAGCCAACCCTTTCTTCTGACGATCTATTACCACATTTAATGGTACTGATGCATATTTTCTTTTTCGAACAATATTTCCCTGTTTATCTTCACTCTCGGTTTCATATACAGCAAAAAATAAATTTGTTCCTTTTTCAGCTTCTACAAACATAGATGCCTTACACCCTTTACTACCAATAGCAAACTTCATATTGCTTTCTTCAAATTTACGCACCTTATATATAGGCTGATGACTCCTTCCACCATTCAATTCCTTTATATTACGGTTCATCTCATCAATACCATCAGGCGAAAAAGCTACATCTGCATTTCCTCCCTTATTCTCCAAATGTCGAAGCAAAATCTTCCGGATAGCTGTATCTGCAATGGATTTTTCTATCATTTCTTTCTTGAAAGATGTATCCAATAGAGTACGACTAGCAAAGAAATGTTTATTGCTTTCTTTTGAAAAACAATAAATCTCTATCTTCGATAAATCTACATCATTCCATGCCTCTTTATTATCCTCGAAATACTTCTTTATTTTCTTAATATCATATTCCAGTGATACAAGTTCCCATAATTTCTTCTTCAAATCTTTATTCACTATACGTTGAATATTTTTTAGCGCTTCACTTAAACGTACTTTTTCGATAGTACGCAAATTCAATTCTCCTAAAACAGTTGCCTTGTGCATCGGTTTTCTTATAGCCCAACTATCACCTTTTGTTTGCAAAGCCATTACTTTCTTTCCATTTTCATAATGTTGATAACGATTCTTTGTTCTGTTTATGACACGAATATTCTGCTTGAAACTGACAATCATATTTTGCAAAACAACAAATACATCCTGCGTAAAGGTATTCCAAGGCTTTTTTATTACCCAATTATAATTTCCTTTATCATCAGCATGCACCTTCTCGCACAACAATTTTTGCAAATCCTGACGTGTAACTTTCGCATCTTTACACGCCGACTCATTATTTAGATAGTTCACCATATTACGAGTGGCACAAGCTATCACAATAGCATCCATAGCATGATGACGATGGTCTATACGCTTTTTATTAAATCCCTTCTGATATTCCAATGGCATGTTGGGTATCAAGTGATTATTTACTGTCAATACTGTAAATTCTGTCGTTTTCTGCAGTTCATTCATCCGTTCGAATCTCGGAAGAACTATCTTATTCCATACATCTCCTATTCCCCAATCTTTCTTCAAACGATCTGTCACTCCTCCTGTACACAATATTACATGCTTCGAAGTTGCTTCTTGTTCATCCGGTTCACGCACTATATTTGACAACACTCCTTTTACGAATCTACTTATATACCGAGTATCATTTAATTGTCGTGCAATAAACTGCTCCGGAACATCCTCCATAAGCAATTTCTTCATCTTTAAACTACTGTCTCTCGATGAATAATGTTCCTTCACGAATTCTTCATATTCACCGACCGTAAAAATCTTAATCTGCTTTCCATAGTTCAAAGTAACAATCTCACCATGATGCTTCTTTATAAATTCATACCCTAAAAGATTCCCTTTTAACCGATTTACTTCTGCTTCGCAAATAACTTTATTAGAAAACGAATCATCAAAATAACGCGATTGAGGTATGACATGTTCTATTTCATAAGATGAAGTAAATAACTTGGCCAACGGTATCATTTCACCCGTATAAGGAGAACGATACTTTTGATCCAACCACAATTTATAACGTAACACCTCTGAATGCGAAGGTCTTTTAGCAGAATCACGTTCGTTAAATTTCTTCAGAATCGCTGAAATATCTTCTGAAATTTCATTTTTATATTCGGATAGTACAGTATCTTCATAAATACGAAAAAGATCTTGTTGACTTGAAGAATAAGGACGTACATTTTCTATTTTAAAATCAGCATTCATAAATTCTGTAAGCAAAGCCTTCACACGCAAATTCGCATTTTCATTTTCCAAGGATTTCCTTGTCATACGAATCCGCTGCTCTTTTGGGTTTTTCATCTCACGACCCATTTCCAAATGAATTTCATCTATCCGGCCAACTTGCTTCCAAATATCCCTTACCGTACGTAAAGTTTCTGTAATTACTTGTTCTACAATTGGATTTCGTAATGAGCCTTGCACGAAATTTGCCAAATAATTATCTAAATCTTGTGGCGATTCCCAACGAGTTACATCCGAAACTTCAGAATGACGGCCATAAACTACATAACATGCCAACCACAAAGGTAAACCATGCAATTGTGATACATCTGTTAAATGAGCATATTTATCACAACATCCATTCTGACAATCTGCATGATTTTCGACTTGTATCCGCGTATAAGTATTTTCATCGATGTCAGTAACCGACCAATATTTACCCATACGCATTACTGAAAGCAATTTCTTGATAGCCTTAGCAGAATAAGCGCCATAAGATTTTTCAAATGTAGGAAATGATTTGAATACTGAAACAAACTCATCTGTTAACACATTTCTCTCTGCAAATGTTTTCAGAGCCTGCTCCAATTCCTTTTTATCATTGATAGAATATAGCAAATGCCATAATTCTTCCTCCTTTATCCGACTCAAAAAATCTTCCCCTATACCGGCTTTCTTCAAATATCCAAGTATAGTTCCTCTGGTTTCATTAGCAGGATAATCTTTATCTTCTACATAATTCCAACGATACTTCCCGAAATTCTTTTTGTCAATTCCTAACTTTGCTAAAAGTTTTTCTTGTTTAATCCTACACTGATTATTCATCCAGTCGAACAGATCAGCATAGTTTTCCTCTTCAGATAAAAACTCTGAGGTAACATCTACATCTATCTGCAACTGACCATTTACTACACGTTCCTTTTGATAAATATGCAAATTTTGAAGGAACTGCCACAAACGAAATTCTTGAAATAAAGGATGAGATCTTGGTATGCACTTTATTGGTGCGACTTTAATTTCACCAGTTTGTTTATCTACAAAAGAATGACTTTCGTATGGACAATTCGATATTAAAGATTTCTTACTTTTCAACGGACGTTGATAAAAAATAATATCATCACAAAGCAGATATACAAATCCTCTATGTGCTATACCGTTTCTATAAGATTCGTTTGCAGCATAAAGTTCTTTTACACAATCTTCATATAACCCTTTATCTTTTAGCTCCGGATGAAATTCACTTTGGATTTTCAAAATCTGTCTAAGTTCGTCTTTGTAAAACTTACGTTCAACTGTACGAACCAATTTTCCTTTTATTTTTTGAGAAGGATTAAATAGCAATGCATGATAAATATATGCACCTACTGTTTCTTGAGATTCTTCTATATCTTTTTCTGTTTTCTTTTTCAATAAATTCCAATCATCTTCTTTTGGTAAACGAAAAGAACGCTTGATTTTCCCATACTTGTCATATTGGGGATTTCCTTTATCATCAATATTTGTTGTTACAATAAATTCTTTTTCTTTTCCTACCCAATCTGGCATATTTTTCCCGACAAAACTATACACCATACCATTTTCCAGATAAACGTTATAACGTTTATCTTTACCTCTATTTTCTCCTGAGTCTTCAACTCTGTCTACTTTCAGTTTATAATATTCCTCCAATTTACCGGCATTTTCTTCCTGCTCTTCACCACGCAACTGATAATATCCTCGTTTCTGATTGAAATTCAAAATAATCCAAGATAACTCTTCTTTTGTCACAGGATATTTTAAAGCTTTTGTTCTCAGATAATAGATAGTCCAATCATAAGGAATTTTTTTTCCGTCTTTCAAAAGTTCCGGTTGATGTTTTCGAAAATCTTCAACCATCTCATCAAAAGATGAACGGAATATAAATTCATAGGTTCCCTCCTCGTTCTTTTTCCACGGTAATTTACACTCCTTTTCTGAACGGAATTTTCCATAACGAGTTAGGCTTTCTGCGTAATGTTTTGGAAGAAATCCCATCAACCTCAATACTCTATGTATACGTTCCCGACGAAGTAAAAAGCGTTCATGAAGTCTCCTTATACTACGAAAACCTCTCCGCTCTGCTGTCTGCGACTTTGTATTTCCATTATTAAAATCACTAAGAGTTGCAGCATCCATCGGAATAATCCTGCTACCTGCTGCCTCAATACTTTCTAATAACAAATTTTTATTTTCATCTTCTTGGGCGTTTATTACAGCCCAACCTATACTATTGGTTCCTAAATCAAGACCTAAGATTCGCTTCATAACAAATGTTTTTATTTTTTATACTTTTTACAAATATAAAAAAATAAAACTCCACAACTTGTTTTTATAAAATAAAAACTATAAATTTGTTGCATAATTTGAAGCAAGTCACAATAAGGATTATTCCGTTGTGAAAACATTTAGGTTGCCCTCGTCCTTCATCGGGGGCTTTTTATATACATATCTCCAAATACCATTATAAAAAGACACCGGGTATTCTTTCGAGGAAAGAATACCCGGTGTCTTTTTATATAACGTAAATGCCCAGACTTACTTACATGCCGAAAGCATAGAGATGAAGTCCGTCATACACTGCGCTAATCAAGCCCAAAGCAATGATACCTGCGGTGCACAATGCCAGACTAAGGCGAGTGCTGCAATCGCTGCGGAATGCGGCAATCGGGGTATCATTCGGAGTGATATACATAGCCTTTACTATCTTCAGATAGTAGAACAGAGAAATGATGGTGTTCAGCAAAGCAATGAATACCAAGAGGTAGAAACCTTCGCTCACAGCCGAAGCAAATACGAAGAATTTACTGAAGAAACCAGCAAACGGAGGAATACCAGCCAATGAGAAGAGAGCCAACGTCATAAGGAAGCTCAATTTCGGATTGGTTTGGTAAAGTCCGTTGTAATCGTCCATTTCTACTTTTCCAGCTTTCTGCTCTATCACATTGATTACACTGAAAACAGCCAGGTTGGCTGCGATGTAAACCAATACATAGAATACCAAAGATGTCATTCCCAACTCGTTGCCTCCCACTACAGCCAATACGATATATCCGGCCTGTGAGATACTACTGAAAGCCATGAAGCGTTTCAGGTTACTTTGTTTCAATGCCATCAAGTTACCCAATGTAATAGTGATAATGATAACTACGTAGAGCAAGTGTTGCCATTGTTCCATCATCGGACCGAACACTTTCATAAGGATTACCATCAAGGTAAAAGCTGCGGCACCTTTCGATATTACCGAAAGATAAGCTGTCACCGAAGTAGGAGCTCCTTGATAGGTATCGGCTGTCCACAAATGGAAAGGAACCAAAGAAAGTTTGAATCCTAAACCGGCAAAGAAGAATACCAATGCCAAAACCTGCAACGGAGTACCGGTAAGCATGGCAGGGATATCATTGAAATAGAGCGTTCCGGTGGTTCCGTAAATGAACGAAATTCCGTAAAGCATCAAACCTGAAGAGAACATGGCGTTCATGATGTACTTGGCTCCGGCTTCGGCTGACTGATGACGGTATTTGTCAAAAGCTACCAGACAGGCCATAGGGATGGATGCCAACTCCAAACCGATAAAGAACATCAGGAAGTTGCCTGCGCTCATCATATAGTTCATACCAAGCAACGTACAAAGAGTAAGTACATAAAACTCGCCTTCCTTATGACGAGTGTCATCACGACGCAACCAGTTCTTAGCTTGAAGGAACACAAGCAGGGTTCCTACTGCCAGAATGGTCTTGACTATATTGGTCATCGCATAGGATTGATACATGCCGCCGAAGAGTTCAACATCCTCGCCCGGACAAATGTTCAACAGAATGTGGATGCCCAACAATACACTGGTGAGGGCGTGGAAGCCACGACGCTCCTTGCCTTCGGTGAACAAATCGTAAAGGAATACGATTAGTATCAAGGCTATGAGGCTGACCTCCGGTCTCATATCAAAAAATTGAGTATAATTCATAATAACTTTTTAATTAGAGGTTGGAAAGATGGGCACTTAAAATGTTAGTAACACTGTCGTGAAGCATGTCGCTCACCCAGAACGGAGCCAGACCAAGACCGGCCACAGCTACGATAAGGCAAATAACGGCAAAACGCTCATCCCATGTAGCATCGGTGAGATGCAGATGATGAGGATCCTTGCATGTGCCATAAAGAATCTTACCGACAACACGAAGAATGTAGACTGCTGTAATCACAATACTGGTACATGCAATAATGGTACAAACACGATGGAATGTATCGGTGTTCTGGAACGAACCTACAAACACGGTCATCTCGGCAATAAAACCGCTCAAGCCCGGAAGACCCAAGTTGGCCAAACCGGCAATGACATAACCCACACTGAGGAACGGCATGATTTTCATCAAACCACTCATCTGACGGATGTCACGTGTGTGTGTACGTCCGTAAATCATACCAATCAAAGCAAAGAATAAAGCAGTCATCAAACCGTGGCTCAACATCTGAAGAATGGCACCGGTACAGCTGGTACGAGTCATCATCAACAGAGCAAAAAGTACCAAACCGCAGTGAGATACTGACGAGTAGGCATTAATGTATTTCAAGTCGGTTTGAACCACAGCACTGAATGCTCCGTAAACCACACTGGTAGTAGTCAGGATAAGGAATATCCATCCCAACTCCTGAGTTGCCTCAGGCATAAGATACATGGCTACACGAAAACATCCGTAACCTCCCAGTTTCATCAATACACCGGCGTGAAGCATAGACACGGCTGTAGGGGCTGAAGCATGACCATCGGGGCTCCATGTGTGGAAGGGGAACAATGCTCCCAATACACCAAATCCGAGGAAGGTCAATGGGAAGAAAATGCGTTGCAATTCCACCGGAATGTTATGCAACTGAGCAATCTCAATCACATTCATGGTTTGTGCACCGCTACCATAGTAGATACCCAAAATACCCAGCAACAAGAAGGCTGAAGCTCCCATCAACATCAGAGTAAGTTTCATGGCTGCATATTCCTTGCGACCACTACCCCATACACCGATAAGCAGATACATCGGAATCAAAGCAACCTCATAGAACATAAACATGGTGAAGAGGTCAACAGAGATAAAGAAACCGAACACACCTAACGAAAGCAGGGTGAACCAGAGAAAATATTCTTTAGTCAAAGGTTGCAGTTTCCAGGAAGCGAATGTTCCGGTAAACACGATGATGGCCGAAAGGAGCAACATCGCTACCGAAATTCCGTCAACACCGATAGCATAGCAGATGTGCAGAGGTGCATACCACATATAGCTGTCTGTGTAGAGCATCTCCTCGGTGGCTCCCGCCTGGCGCAATCCGAGGTAATCAACGGTGAGGTAAACCGAAAGAAGCAGCAACAGTGAAGAACCTGCCACCATCACCCCACGCACTTGGTTGAGGTTGCGGCTCAGCCACAATCCCAACAACATCAACAACGGGATTAGTATGAAAAGACTTAACATATTCATATCGTTTTAATGGATTTCGTTCAAAACGTTTAGATTAATAACAACATCAGGGTGAACACCAAAGCACCGGCCAGGAACCAGATACAGTAGCTCTGAATGCGTCCGCTCTGCATGCCACGCACCTCATCGGCACTGGCTTGTGCAGCCCATGCAGAGAAGTTGAAGAACTGGTCGATGACATGACGGTCCCACCAGGCAAGCGGGGTGGAGATGCAACGGAAGATAATCTTCTTGGTTACGAACATCCAGATTTCGTCCATATAGAAACGACGGTAAGCGGCACGATGCAGCGTCTTGAACGTAGCTGCAAGTTTGTCGGCCACAGGCTGCTCTTCTTTCATATACATGAAGGTGGCAAGCAGAATGGCTACAACAGCTATACATACACTGGTAATGGCTACCTGCATGTTCAAGTGAATGTCATAAGCTTGTCCGTTGCTGCTGACAAAGTTTCCAAAGGGAATGAAACCGGCGAAACAGGTCACTGCTGCCAGGAACACAAGTGGGAAACTCATGCTGAAAGGAGCCTCGTGCGGAGTGTGATGAGCATGAAGTTCCTTGTTTTCTTTTCCCCAGAAAATACCGTAATAAAGACGGAACATATAGAATGCTGTCATTCCGGCAATGGCACTCATAATCCAACCGATAACCGGACTGAACTGGAAGCAGGCTGCCAGAATCTCATCCTTACTGAAGAAACCACTGAACGGAGGTATTCCGGCAATGGCCAAACAAGCGATGAGGAAAGTGATATGGGTAACAGGCATGTACTTACGCAAACCTCCCATGGCCGACATCTCATTGCTGTGAACAGCATGAATGATGGCTCCGGCACCAAGGAAGAGCAAAGCCTTGAACATGGCGTGAGTGAACAAGTGGAACATTCCGGCCATATAACCTAAACCTTCGTGAACATCAGCGCCTACACAAACACCCAGAGCTACTACCATGAACGCAATCTGAGAAATGGTAGAGAACGCAAGCACACGCTTGATATCGGTCTGAACACAGGCTACTGCTGCTGCATAGAAAGCGGTGATGACACCTACCCAAGCTATGCCATGAAGCACTTCGGGAGCATAGACAATGAAGATAGGAAACATACGAGCCACCAGGTAAACACCGGCTACCACCATAGTTGCAGCATGGATAAGTGCGCTGACAGGGGTAGGACCTTCCATAGCATCGGGCAACCAGATGTGCAAGGGGAACATGGCACTCTTACCAGCACCACCCACAAACATCAAGCCTAGTGCCCAGGGAATCATTCCACCGGCTGCCACCAACAGTTTGGTTTCGGGAGTGAAAGTAAAGGTTCCTGCATAGTAACCGTAGATAAGAATACCAATCAGGAAGCCAAGGTCGGCAAAACGAGTCACGATAAAAGCTTTCTTGCTGGCTGCAATAGCTTCGGGCTTGGTATAATAGAAACCAATGAGCAAGTAAGAAGAAACACCCACAAGCTCCCAGAACACATACATCTGGAAAATATTGGTAGCTACCACCAATCCCAACATTGAGAAGGTGAAAAGGCTGAGGAATGCATAGTAGCGTTGGAAACCTACCTCACCCTTCATGTAACCGAATGAATAGATGTGCACCATCAACGACACGGTGGAGATGACAATGAGCATCATCACCGAAATAGGATCCAACAGGATACCCATGTCGATGTGCAGGTTATTTGTGAATGGCAACCATTCGAAGTTCCACGGCATCAGTGTAGCAAACGTGCCGTCGGCTACGCGTCCGTTGCCGAAATACAGATAAGCAGTGACATAAGACAGCGCGGCCACAGCGGTAAGCACAGTGGTTCCGATGGCACCTGCCATTTTATGCGTCATACGCATACCTGCCAATCCCAGCACCAGAAAACTGAGTACGGGAAGAAGTAATATCAGTATCGTATAATTAAAATCCATAATTTTATTTTTTAGAATGTATAGACCACTGTGTTAACCTTTTAATTCATCAATGTTATCTGTCTGGATATTACGGATATTCCGATAGATATTGATGATGATGGCAATGGCAACGGCTGTTTCGGCAGCGGCGATACCTATACCGAACAATGCGAAGAAATGTCCTTCGAACACATCGGGGAACAAATAGCGGTTGAACACGGCGAAGTTGATGTTCGTAGCATTCAGCATGAGTTCCACCGAAATAAGGATGGCAAGAAGGTTCTTGCGGGTGAAGAAACCGTAAATGCCGGCAAACAGCATGATGGTGCTGACAAGCAGATAAAATACTACATGTATGTCCATTTTTGTTTCCTCCTTTTAACGTTTACGTGCAATTAACAAACCTCCTATCATACAAGCCAACAGAAGTACACTCACAATCTCGAACGGCAATACATAACCATGTTTATCGGCACCAATGAGCGACATACCAATTTCGTTCATAGAAATTTCTGTACCACTGGAGATTACATTCAATGCAAAGCCATTGGTCCATACAAGGAACAAAACCAATGCAGCTCCTATTACAATGGTAAGTGCAGAAGCCACCAGCTTACTACGGCAAAGCTTTTGGTTGATACTCTTGTCTGAATTGGTCAACAAGATTGAGAACACATACAGAACCACAATACCGCCGGCATAAACCATCAGCTGTACGGCTCCCAGGAATGTGTAACCCAAAATGAAATACATAGCAGACGTACCGAAAAGCACGAACAGCAAATAGGTTGCCGCCCGCAGAATGCTTCCGGTAGTAACGGTCATCACTGAGAATACACTCATCAGGATGGCTACTACGTAGAAAACTAATTGTTGAAGTGTTATATCCATATCGTTCTTACTTTTTAACTACTGACGAGCCTTCGTGGTTAAGTTTCAGAATCAATTTTTCGCGCTGGAACACAGCGTTCTCGAAATCATTGCTGAAACGGATTGCATTGTGCGGACAAGCGTTTACACACAGCTCGCAGAAGATGCAGGAACCCAGATCGTACTCATATTTAACCAAAACTTTTCTTTTCTTGCCATCCTCGCCTTCAACAGATTCTGAAGTCACCTTGATGGTTCCGTTAGGACAAGCCATCTGGCACAAGCCACAAGCTATACAGTGATGCTGGTTGTTCTCGTCATGAGGCATAACCAGTGTGGCACGGTGTCGTTCGGGAATATGCAAAGTGGTGTGGCGGTTTTCAGGATATTGCTCTGTAACTCCTTTGCGGAAGTATACTTTCAGAGAGGTACGCATACCTACCAGCAAACTGTCGAGTCCTGAAAAGTATCCTTTTATGTAATTACCAAATTTACTCATCGTTCATTTAATCATTAAAATACCAGCCCAAATACTTTGAGCACTACCATTAATACTAAGATAGCCAACGAGGTCGGCATAAGATATTTCCACTCGAAAATAAGTACCTGGTCGATACGCAAACGGGGGAATGTCCACTTAATCCACATCAGCAACCAAACCACAAAGAAAGTCTTTCCGAAGAACCAAACGAAACCGGGAATGTAATCCATTACGGCATTGAAACCGTCCAATCCGGCAATATGGAAAGGCATCCAGCCACCTAGGAAAAGAGTGGAGGCGATACCTGCTGTAATGAAGAGATTCAGATACTCGGCCAAATAGAAGAAACCAAAATGCAAACCGGAATACTCGGTGTGATAACCGGCAGTCAATTCCTGTTCGGCTTCGGCAAGGTCGAACGGACCACGGTTGGCTTCGGCATTACCAGCAATGAGGAATACCACGAAAGCCAAGATGGCAGGAAGGTGTCCCTTGAACAGGTTCCAGCCGTTGGCTTGAGCTTCTACAATACCGCTGATGCTGGCTGTTTCGCTCAATACTACCATGGCAAGCACAGTAATACCCATAGAAAGCTCGTAGCTGATAATCATCGCACCACTACGAACAGCTCCAATCATAGTGTATTTGTTATTACTACTCCAACCGGCAAGCAAAATACCTACTACACCGATAGACGATGCCGCAAGTACAAAAAGCACACCAATATTCATATCCAACACCTGAGCTCCATTGTTCCAGGGGAGACAAGAGAAAGTGAGGATAGAAGCCAAAATAACAAGATAGGGAGCCAAGTCGTAAAGCAGATTATCCGAATTCTTCAAACGGATAATTTCCTTTGTCAGGATTTTCAACACGTCGGCCGGTACTTGCAGCAAACCTCCCTTACCTCCTACACGGTTCGGACCGATACGGCATTGAAAAGCCGCACACACCTTACGCTCCATATAGATAAGCACGATAGCGAGGACTGCATAAAGAGCCACAATAATGACACCGATTACCACACACTCCAAAAAAATGGCCAGTGCCTCGGGCATCACGCTGCAAAGTGCTTCGTGAATCCACGCAGTAACGGGTGCTATGCTATAATAGTCTAAAAATGAAGTATTCATTTGTTTTTAATTCTTTATTAGGATTCGTCTGCCGAACAGAACAACAGACAAATCGTGATTCTCAACTGTCTATTTATCTGTCGATATCAGGTATTACGAAGTCCATACTTGCACCGATGGCTATCAAGTCGGCTATCTTTTCACCGCGACAAACAGTATCGAGCGCATGTACCAAAGGCAAACCGGTAGAACGGTAGTGCAAACGGTAAGGGCTCTTGTCGCCATGACTCTCAAGGAATACGGCAAACTCACCACGGCTGCTTTCAACCGATGCAGAGTAATTTCCTTCGGGAACACGGATGATAGGTTTCGTCTTTACACGGAACTCACCTTCGGGGATGTTGTCGATAAGCTGTTCGATGATGTGCATTGATTCCATAATTTCATCCATACGCACCATATAACGTGCAAAGCTGTCGCCCTCGGTATAAACAATCTGCTTGAAATCAACCTTATCATACAAGCTATAAGGATGATTTTTGCGCACATCATTTGCCCAGCCCGAAGCACGGCCAGTACCTCCGGTAGTGGCGTAAGAGATAGCGTCTTCCTTGCTCAGCACACCTACACCTTTCAAACGTGTAGTGGCAATCACATTACCAGTGAAGATGTCGTGATATTCGTGGATAATTCCACGCATATGCTTGATGAATGCCTTTACTTTCTTCTGAAAATCGGGATGCAAATCGGCCTGTACACCACCTATCATGTTGTAGTTCTGAATCAGACGGCCTCCGGTTGTTTCCTCGAAGATATCCAGAATCATTTCGCGTTCACGGAATCCATAGAAGAACGGAGTGAAACCACCCATATCGAGCACCAGACAAGAGTAGAACAGCAAGTGAGAATCGATACGTTGCAACTCATCCATAATGGTACGGATGTATTCTGCACGCTCGGAAATCTCGATACCTGCAGCCTTCTCTATACACATACACAAAGCATGACGGCTTTGGTGTGCGCTCAGATAGTCCAAGCGGTCGGTCAAAGCCAATGTTTGCGGATAAGTAAGGCTTTCGTTCATCTTCTCAATACCGCGGTGAATATATCCACACACCGGATCGATGCGTTTAACGGTTTCACCATCGAGTGCCACGCGCAAACGAAGTGCACCGTGTGTAGAGGGGTGCTGAGGACCCACGTTTACCACAAAATCATCGGGATTGAACACTACATGTTCTACGCTTTCCAGCTTTCCTTCTGCATTGAGTGAGAACTCCTGGGTAACATCGGCATTCACCTCGTTACTCATGTTGAGATCGTTCAACTTCTCGTCATAATCCTTGCGGAAAGGGTATCCCACCCAGTCCTCGCGCAAGAAGATACGGCGCATATCGGGGTTGCCCAAGAAACGGATTCCGTAAAAGTCGTATGCCTCACGCTCCTTAATGACTGCAGTTTTCCACAGTTTGCTTACACTGGGAAGAAGCGGATTTTCACGATCGGAAGTTTCTACACGCAAAACCACGCGTTCGTGTGAAACGGTAGACTCCAGATAGTAGAGTGCGCCAAGTGTTTCGCCCCAGTCCATACCTACTATATCGCGCAGGTAATCAAAGCCATCGTTATAAAGGGCTTCAGTTACTTGAGAGAACGACTTGAGAGGAATCACAGCTATCAAGTCGCCTTGTTCTTTAAACTCAGCCTCGGGGACGATTTTTGAGATTTTATCTTTTATATCCATAGCTCTAGGTTATTCTTCAACAGGTTTTGGTTGTTTACGGTTCACACCGCCAAAGAAATTCTCAAGCTTGATTTTGCGTTGAAGCTGCATCAAGCCGTAGTAGAATGCTTCGGGACGCGGAGGACAGCCGGGAATATACACATCCACCGGGATAATCTGGTCGATACCTTTCACTACGTGATAAGACTTGCGGAAAGGTCCTCCTGAAATGGTGCAGCCACCTACAGCCACTACGTATTTCGGGTCGGCAATCTGATCGTACAGACGTTTCATCAGCGGTGCCATCTTGTTGGTAATGGTTCCCAGAACCAGCATGACATCGGCCTGACGAGGCGAATTTCGGGTTACTTCGAATCCAAAACGAGCCATATCATAACGGGCCGCTCCCAATGCCATGAATTCGATAGCACAACAGCTGGTACCCAACAGGAAAGACCAAATGGAGTTGCTTCGTCCCCAATCGATCAATTGGTCGGCGGTAGTCACTACCACATTCGCTCCGTTTTCATTGAGCTCCTTGACCATGCTTTCGAGGTAGTCGTTATTCTTGAACTCCTCATACTTCATCGAACGGATAGACGGTTTTTTCATTCCCATTTGAGCGCTCCTTTCCTCCAGGCATAAGCCAGACCTAAGATTAATACTACTAAAAAGAAGATGACACTTACCAGTCCGAATATTCCAACTTCACCTACGACAACGGCCCAAGGGAAAAGGAATACTGTTTCGATGTCGAACATCAGAAACAGAATCGCGAACAGGTAATAACCAACTTTAAATTGCATCTGTGAGCGTCCACGTGTAGGTAGACCGCACTCGTAAGCTTCAGCTTTCTGCGCGTTGTACGAACGCGGAGCTATCAGCTTGGCGATGCACACACCGGCAGCCACTAATGCAATTGCAGTTAAAATTGCGGTAATTAATAATGTAAAAAACATGTTTTAATTATTAGGTTATTGATAATTGTTTCAAAAAAAGCAGGAAATTTCCTTCGATAGAAAATAGAAGCTAAATCAACAGCTTACAATATAATACAGACAACAACAGACTGGAAATGCGGCACAAAAAAGTGTAAGTAGCAGACGGATGGCAACATTTCGTACAGCCAGAATCTTTCATATCTGTATATGACATACAAAAATAGTTGGAAGTTGTCTTATGATGATTGCAATAAGAATGCAGAGGAGTAATCAATAATTGAGAAGCAGCAGATGGCAATGATAGAAAAGATCCTTCAAAAAAGGGTGTAAAAGATAATTTCCCTATCGATGTGCTTAATACTAACATCAATAAGGAAAATGGCAAAACCAGTTTTTTTATGCCTTTGACCATCTCTACTACTACTTTTGAGCCGCAAAGATAGGTAGTAATATTGAATAAAAGAATCTTTTCCTTTTCTATTTTTTTAAGAATATCTAAAAGAAAACAGAAGTAAGCTTGACTTTATCTAACGTTTTGGCAAAAGAATCTCCGGCATACTCCTATCAAGAACCCTTTTAACTATACCAAAATGTTTATCGTATCTTCCAAAAGCCAGGACTAAAAAGAAGTAAGACAGAGAACAATTCCAAACGTCCCACAAGCATAAGAATGGAGCAACCCCACTTTGCAGCTTCGGGAAGATGACTCCAGGTATAGGCTGGACCGACATTTCCCAAACCGGGACCGACATTTCCCAAACTCGAAACAGTTATACTGAATCCTTCCATAAAGCCTACACCGACAGAAAGCATAAACAGCCAACCCAGCATTATCAAACCGGTATAGGTAAAGAAAAAGGCAAGCAATGTATTCTTTATCTCATTGGAAATAACCATTCCATTGATGCGCAAAGGCAGCACGGCATTGGGATGAAGCATGTGCATGAACTGATTCTTAACTATCTTGAACAACATCGTGATGCGAATGACTTTCATGGCACCACTGGTGGAACCGGCACAAGCACCAACTATCATAGCCATGATAAGCACCAGCCAGGTACACGACGGCCAAAGCATGTAATCGGCTGTTCCAAAACCGGTAGTGGTCTGCAGAGAGGCAACCTGAAATGATGCCAGCCGGAAACATTGTTCCAACCCCATAGGAGTGGACAGGAGCAGAGCTGCCGTAATAAACAGGGTGAACAAGAAATAACTTCCCAAATACCAGCGAAATTCCGTATCCTTGAACAGGCGGATAGGTTTCCGCTTCATTACTGCCATATAGAATAAGGTAAGATTCACTCCCGAAATAAGCATAAAGAGGGTTGTTACATATTCTATATAGGGAGAGTTATAGGCTGCCAGACTGCTTTGCTTCACCGAATAGCCTCCGGTAGCTGCCGTAGAAAGGGCAGTGCACAGGCTGTCGAACCAAGGCAAATCGCCTGCCAAAAGCAACAAACAATGAAGCACCGTAATGGTGAGATAAACTGTCCATATCCATTTGGCCGTAACATCCAGTCGGGGATGAATCTTGCTGTGAGTGGGACCTGTGGTTTCGGCTGCAAAGAGTTTCATTCCTCCGGTTCCAAAAATAGGAAGAACAGCAATAGTGAAAAACACAATACCCAAACCGCCAAACCACTGTGTCAAACTACGCCAAAACAAAATGCCGTGTGGAAGCGATTCGATATTATCCAATATCGTAGCTCCGGTAGTGGTAAACCCCGACATAGTTTCCAGAAAAGCATTCGCTACAGAATCGGTATAGCGCCCGATTAGAAAAGGAAGCATACCCAACAGCGTAAATAAAGTCCAGGAAAGGGTTACAATGATGTATCCGTCCTTACGGTTCACTTTCTTGTTGGCATTGCGTCCGTAGAGGAACAAGCCCAATGCCACCACAAATGTAATTCCAGCCGAAAGGAGGAAAGGAATCAAGTCACTCTCGCCAAAGAAAACAGGAAAAAGCGAACATGCTAGCAACATAAAGCATTCGAAGAACAGCAATATGCCTAATATCTTAGATATAATCTTATAATTTATCATTTAAATTATCTCTTCAGAAGCAACGCTTTATATGAAATACTTCTCGATTTTCGGCATGGTCATTCCGGTACAGAATACCACTACATGGTCTCCTGCATGAATCTGGGTATTACCGGTTACCAGCTCGCCCACTCCATCCCGTATTACACCTCCAATATTGACCCCTTTCGGGAGTCCGCAATCCTTTACCGGATGCTTGGTGATGCGTGAGCCTTCTTTCACGATAAATTCTGCCACATCGGCATTGGCCACAGCCAGACACTTCACGTTGGTAACATCGGCATCCAACATCATCTGATAGATATGGCTGGCGGCAATCATTTTCTTGTTGATAATGGTACCGATATCCATACTTTCGGCCATGCCGATATAAGTCATATTTTCCACCTCGGCCACAGTCTTGCTCACCCCCATCCTTTTGGCCGCCAAACAAGCCAGGATATTGGTTTCGGCACTTCCGGTAAGCGAAACAAAAGCTTCGGTATTTTCTATTCCTTCTTCCATTAGCAAGTCCATATCGCGTCCATCTCCATTGATAATCATCACCCGGTCGTCCAGCAATTCTGTCAAACGGTGACAACGTTCCATGTCTTTCTCTATAATCTTGATTTTCATATAGTCTGGTGCCATCATGGCTGTACGCACGGCAATGCGGCTTCCTCCCATGATAATCACATTCCGCACATCCTTATAATTATCCTTACCGGCTATCTGGCGAATGTAAGGGATATACTTCTTCATGGTCATGAAATAGACCAAATCGAATTCTTTCAGACAATCGTCACCACGAGGAATCACAGTATGCATACCTCGTTTGATCGCAACAATAAGATAAGGAGTAGAACGCGTATCGAGCTTGTACAATGGTATATCCAGTACTTGTGCCGTTCGGCGCACCTTAACGGCAATCAGCACCAATTCGCCACCATCTACTTCCCACCATTGACGTATCCAACTCATCTTGATGGCATCTGTAATTTCGCGTGCAGCCAACATCTCCGGATAAATGAGCGAACTGATTCCTATATTGGCGAAAAACTCTTGGTGTTTGGGGCGCAAATATTCAGAGTTATCTATGCGTGCCACCGTTTTCTTCACTCCCAAGCTATGAGCCAACAAGCACGCTGTCATATTACGGCTTTCTTCCGGTGTTACTCCCACAAACAAGTCAGCCCCGGGCACTTCGGCTTCTTTCAGACCGGAAATAGACAACGACGAGGCGTTCACTGTTTTCAGGTCAAAATTATCTTCGAGCTGACGCAATTTTTCCTCATCGGTATCCATCAGTACGATATCCTGTTTTTCTCCGGACAACATTTTAGCTAAGTGTGTTCCCACATCACCTGCACCGGCAATAACAATCTTCATATTCGTTCTCTTAATCTCGGTTTCTTAGTTCTTCTTGTATCACTTTCAAAATGCCTTCCTTATCGATACCACACATATGACGAAGTATATCCACAGCTCCATGCTCTATAAAATGGTCGGGAATACCAATGCGCCGTACACGAGGTGTATAACCATTATCGGCCATAAACTCCAGCACCGCACTACCCACGCCACCTTTCAATACACCGTCTTCCACCGTAATAATGCGGTTGAAATGCATGGCAACCTCCTTTAACAACTCTTCGTCAATCGGTTTAGCAAAACGAAGATCATAATGCGCTACCGACACACCGGGCAACAACTGCTCGGCCTGTTCTATCGCTTCGGCGGCAACATTACCCACTGTACCGATGGTGAGCACAGCCAAATCTTTTCCTGTTTTCAAACAACGGCCTTTACCCACCTTAATGGCCTCCAACGGACATTTCCAGTCTACCAAACGGCCTCTTCCACGCGGATAACGGATAACAAACGGTCCTTGATTCGGCAATTGTGCCGTATACATCATCCGACGCAATTCATGTTCATCATAAGGCGCGGCAATGGTCAGATTCGGCACCGCACGTAAGCAGGCAAAATCGAACACACCGTGATGGGTAGGTCCATCCTCTCCCACCAACCCAGCACGGTCAAGACACAAGACCACATTCAAACGCAGCAAAGCCATATCGTGAATGATATTATCATAGGCTCTCTGCATAAAAGAGGAGTATATGTTACAAAAAGGCATCAAGCCTTCCTTGGCCATACCTCCCGAAAACGTTACGGCATGTCCTTCAGCAATACCAACATCAAAAGCCCGGTCGGGCATGGCTTCCATCAACAGATTCATAGAGCATCCACTGGGCATGGCAGGTGTTATCCCCACAATGCGGTCGTTCATCTCTGCCAACTCAACCAGCGTATGTCCGAAGACATGCTGATAAAGCAAAGGCATTCCTTCAGTACTCTTCACCAAACGCTTACCCGTTTCCTTGTCGAACAGTCCCGGTGCATGCCACACCGTTGCGGCCTTCTCTGCTGCCGGAAAACCTTTGCCTTTCACCGTATGTATATGAAGCAGCTTCGGTCCTTTCATGTTTTTCAGAATACCAAGAGTACGCACCAATCCTTGCACATCATGGCCGTCAACCGGACCAAAATAGCGGATATTCATGCCCTCGAATATATTCTGTTGTTTGGAAAGCATTGATTTCAGACTGTTATTGAAACGAATAATGCTTTTTCGCGTCTGGTCATTCAGCAACCCCCAATGTTCAAACATTTTAGAAAGTTTGAAACGAAGACGGTTATATTTATGAGTTGTATTTAAATTCAGCAAATACTGCCGCATGCCTCCCACACTGCGGTCTATCGACATTTCATTGTCGTTCAAAATAATGAGCAAATCATTGGGGGTTGTCGAAGCATTGTTCAGTCCTTCAAAGGCCAGACCTCCACTCATGGAGCCATCGCCAATAACAGCCACCACATGACGGTTTGTTTCGCCCAAACGATGAGCACTCACCGCCATACCTAAAGCTGCCGAAATAGAATTGGAAGCATGACCACAGGCAAAAGTATCGTATTCACTTTCCTCGGGCGAAGGGAATGGACGTATTCCTCCGTATTTCCGGTTGGTGGAAAATAATTCCTTGCGACCGGTTAATATTTTATGCCCATAAGCCTGATGCCCCACATCCCAAACCAGACGGTCATAAGGAGTGTTATAAACATAATGCAAGGCAACTGTCAGTTCTACTACTCCCAAACTGGCAGCGAAATGCCCCGGATTACACGAGAGTTCATCTATGATATCCTGCCGCAACTCATTACACACCTCCGGAAGCTGGTCCAAAGAAAGCCGACGCAAGTCTTCGGGATATCGGATTGTATCAAGCAACGTATATGTATTTTCCTTACTCATCTGTGTTAATTAATAATAATCGGCAAAAATATACAAATACTCTCTAAGATGTGTACTTTTGCAAAGGATTTTTAAAGCCGTTGATTCTATGATAAATTTCAAAACGACAGTTGAACTGCCTTCTGATACATTTAAAATCAGCCATTCCGATACTCTTCTATCGTTTGGTTCCTGCTTTTCCGAAAATATTGGCATTCGGCTTATTCGGGCAAAATTCCATTGCGATGTCAATCCGTTCGGAATTCTTTACAATCCATTTTCCATTGCTTCTGCTTTGAACGATCTCTTCCATGCACGCATCTACAAAAAGGAAGACTGGGAAATATTTCAATCGGGGGAACAATGGCACAGTTTCATGCATCACTCACGCTTTTCGGCCAACCAAGTCGACGAATGTCTGTCCACTATAAACAGGCGGTTGCAACAAGCTACCCATGCACTTCAGCATGCCGATTGTTTGCTGCTCACCTGGGGAACAGCGCGTGTTTATCAACTTTCGGAGAACAACCGGATTGTGGCCAACTGCCACAAACTCCCCGAACGGATGTTCACCCATAAGCTCGTGTCGGTAGAGGATATCGTAAGCGTTTACCGCCCCCTTATCGAAAAACTTCTGAGCATTCGCCCCTCCTTGCAAATTCTATTTACAGTCAGCCCCATCCGTCATGCAAAAGATGGTTTCCATGCCAATCAAATAAGCAAATCGGTTCTGCTGATTGCCATAGAGCAACTGTGTAATCTTTTTCCTTGCTGCCACTACTTCCCATCCTACGAAATATTAATGGACGAACTACGAGATTACCGCTTTTATGCCGACGACATGCTGCATCCATCCGAACTCGCTGTGGAATATATTTGGGAACGTTTCTGTCAGACCTATTTCCTACCGGAAACCTTACAAGTTATGAAAGAATGCACAAGCATAGCACAAGCTCTGGAACACCGACCATTTAATCCGGAATCGTTACAATACAAAAACTTTTTAACTCAAATAGTGTTAAAGATTAAACGTCTTACAGAAAAATATTCGACCTTAGATTTCGAAAAAGAATTAGAATTATGTCATACACGATTGAAACAATTTCCCATCAGATAAAAGCAGAGCGTTTTGGCAATAAAAAAGCTCTGATTGACTGGATTCTCACCGACAGCCGTTCTTTATGTTTTCCAGAGGAAACTCTATTCTTCGCACTTAAAACCAAGCGTAACGACGGACATAAATATATACAGGACCTCTACAACCGGGGAGTGCGGAACTTTGTTGTCAGCACTCTGCCTGCCAACTGCGACGCTTTTCCCGGCACCAACTTCCTCAGAGTACCCAGTCCACTCAAATCCCTACAAAAATTAGCAGAGATACACCGCAAGGAGTTCGATATTCCGGTAGTGGGCATTACCGGTAGCAACGGAAAGACCATAGTCAAAGAATGGATTTACCAACTCATCGCTCCAGAAAAAAATGTGACACGCTCGCCACGAAGCTATAACTCGCAAATAGGTGTACCACTTTCGGTTTGGCTTATGAATGAGCACACCGAAGTGGGTGTATTCGAAGCCGGCATCTCGGAAATGGGTGAAATGGATGCCCTGCAAACCATCATTGCACCTACCATCGGAGTGCTGACAAACATCGGTGGAGCGCATCAGGAAAACTTTTTCTCACTGCAAGACAAGTGCATAGAAAAACTAAACCTTTTCAAAGATTGTGATGTAATTATCTACAACGGAGATGATGACCTCATCTGCGACTGTGTTTCAAAAACCATCCTTTCAGCACGAGAAATAGCCTGGTCGCAAAAAGACGATGAAAAGCCTCTCTTTATCCGCTCAATCAAAAAAGATGAAACTGGAACCACCATCCGATACCGTTACCTAGGTATGGAAAACAGCTACCGGATTCCGTTTATTGATGAAGCTTCGATAGAAAACTCACTTCACTGCCTTGCTGTGTGCCTCTACCTGATGATTTCGCCCGAAAAAATTGCTGAACGGATGGAACATCTGGAACCTGTGGCCATGCGACTGGAGGTGAAAGAAGGTAAAAACGGATGTATTCTGATTAACGATAGCTACAACTCGGATATTGCATCACTCGACATTGCCCTCGACTTCATGGCGCGACGCTCTGATACCAAAGACCGCAAACGCACCCTTATCTTATCTGATATCCTTGAAACAGGACAAAGCACCACTTTCCTCTATCGAAAGGTTGCACAATTGGTGCAAAGCAGAGGTATAAACAAAATAATAGGCGTGGGACCGGAAATATCAGGTGCCGAAGCACGGTTCAACATAGAAAAATATTTCTTCCCTGATACCGCTTCGCTGCTGGCTTCCAACCTGCTTTCATCGCTGAAAAATGAAGCTGTACTGGTGAAAGGTTCGCGCAAATTCCATTTTGACGAAGTTTCGGAACAACTGGAACTGAAAGTTCACGAAACGATTCTGGAGATAAATCTCAATGCCATGGTAGACAACCTGAACTACTACCGGAGTTTTCTGCTTCCCGATACCAAGATGGTGTGCATGGTAAAAGCTTCGGCCTACGGAGCAGGCTCCTACGAAATAGCCAAGACATTACAAGATCACCGTGTAGACTATCTGGCCGTGGCTGTGGCCGATGAAGGCTCGGCACTACGTAAAGCAGGCATCACCTCGTCCATCATCATCATGAATCCGGAGATGACTGCCTTCAAAACCATGTTCGACTACAAACTGGAACCCGAGGTTTACAGCTTCCATCTGCTCGATGCCCTTATCAAAGAGGCCGAGAAACAAGGAATTACCAATTTCCCGATACACATTAAACTTGATACGGGAATGCACCGTCTGGGATTCGCTCCCGAAGACATTCCGGCCCTTATCCGAAAACTCAAGAACCAGTCGGCCGTACTTCCACGTTCGGTATTCTCTCATTTTGTGGGTAGTGACTCGGCACAGTTCGACACTTTCACCCTGCAGCAGAACGAAATTTTCGCCAAAGCCTCATCCGAACTTCAAGAAGCTTTTCCCCACAAGATTTTGCGACACATCTGCAATTCTGCCGGCATAGAACGCTTTCCTCATGCACACTACGACATGGTGCGCCTAGGATTGGGACTTTATGGTATCAACCCGGTGAACAATGAATTTATACACAATGTAAGTACTTTAAAAACAACCATCCTACAAATACACGATGTGCCGGCAGAAGACACTGTGGGATACAGCCGAAAAGGCATACTCACACGCCCTTCGCGCATCGCCGCACTTCCTATCGGCTATGCCGACGGACTGGACCGACATCTGGGATGCGGGCACGGCTACTGTCTGGTGAATGGGGAAAAAGCGCCCTATGTGGGAAATATCTGCATGGATGTCTGCATGATTGACGTGACCGGCATCGATTGTCAGGAAGGCGACCGTGTGGAAATTTTCGGCGACAACCTGCCCGCAAGTATACTCTCGGATATTTTAGGAACCATCCCCTATGAAATTCTGACCAGCGTATCCGAACGGGTTAAAAGAATCTACTATCAAGACTGATATAACAAGATAGCGGAAAAAATCCTTTTTAGTTTCATTTTCTGAAAAAGAATGATTTCCGCTATCTTCCTGCGAAAATTAAAAACAAACAATATCCCTACCTCTTTTCACTCCTCACAAATTCATTTTAAAGGACTTGTGTTTATTCTTAAAATCTAATTTAAGTCAATATTTCGTCTTTTTTCAATAGATTTTGCATATCTTTGCATCCAAGCAAATTTTTAATATTAAGATCATGCAGAGGGAATCTCAAAAAATCGCATTGCTACGTTGGGCTATCGTCTTCATGGATTTGATTATGCTCAATATCCTATTACTCATTTTTTTTTCGTTCAGTAACAGTCCGGCTCCTTTTTGGGAGTATTCTGAATGTCATTTTGTTTTCTTTATATTCAATATCATCTACTTGTTCTGTGTATTCTGGAAACCACCCGTACTCTATATGCGCAAGGTACGTTCCGAACAGATAGCAAGCAGGGTATTTATCACAATCTTGTGGTTTGGCATCCTGTCATTCTTGGCAATCAACTATTTCTATAAAGGAATCATATCCTTTCCTTGGGCATTTTGCTTCTATCCCACCCTATGGCTGTTTGTGATGGCAGCACGTCTGTTCATGCGCGCCATCATATCACAATACCGCCGGCAGGGACGAAACACACGTAACGTGATTTTCGTAGGAAGCGGCCTGAACCTGCTTGAACTTTATGGCGAAATGATGGGTGACCCTTCTACCGGTTACCACGTACTGGGCTACTTCAACGACCAGCCCAACGAGCATATTCCGGCAACCTATCTGGGAAAAGTAAAGGATGTTATCCCCTATTTAAAACAGTTGCCAGCAACCCCCAAAAATCCTCCACGCCTATATTGCGGTCTGCCCTCTATCCGAGGTAAAGAAATTATGGAAATCATAAACTATTGCGAAAACCATCTTATCCGTTTTTGCAGTGTTCCCAACGTACGTAACTACCTGCACCGTTCCATGCACATGACTTTGATGGGCGAAGTTCCTGTACTCTATATGCGCGAAGAACCGTTACGTCAGCCTATCAACCGATATATCAAACGCTTGTTTGACATCGTTTTCTCTCTTACATTCCTTTGCACGCTTTTCCCATTCATTTATCTGTTTGTAGCCATTGTTACGAAAATAACCTCGCCAGGACCTGTTTTCTTCAAACAAAAAAGAAATGGATTGAATGGAAAAGAGTTTTACTGCTACAAGTTCCGAAGCATGAAGGTAAACAAAGATGCTGATAAGGTTCAAGCTACCAAAGACGACCCACGCAAGACCAAATTCGGCAACTTCCTTCGCAAAAGCAGCATAGATGAACTGCCACAGTTCATTAACGTACTTATAGGGGACATGTCGGTTGTAGGTCCACGCCCACACATGCTGAAACACACCGAAGAATATTCGGCTCTGATTGATAAATATATGGTTCGCCACTTCCTGAAACCGGGCATTACCGGCTGGGCACAAGTTAACGGATGCCGAGGTGAAACCAAAGAACTGTCGCAAATGGAAGACAGAATAAAGAAGGATATCTGGTATGTAGAAAACTGGTCATTCTGGCTGGATTTGCGCATCATCTATATGACGGTTCGCAATGCTATAAAAGGCGAAGCCAATGCTTACTAATAAATAAACCAACTGATTTACAGATTAAAGAAAGGAGCTATACTGTATATACATTTGACAGTATAACTCCTTTCTTTTTACATCCCGAAAAAAAATATTTTCACACCCTTAAGGGGAAAGACACACGCCCTTAAGGGCAGATCCGATACTTTCAAAGACCTACTAAACCAACTTTCCAAAAGCTCTTCGGGTGATGTAAACATAAGCAGTCAACATCAAGATACCAGTTAGGCCCCACGACACAGGATAAACAGCCATCAGCACATCGAATCCTGGCCAATTGGGATTGACCACAAACACCCAAAGGATGCGGAACAAACAAGTTCCAAACACTGTAATCAATGCCGGACTAAGCGAATATCCCATTCCACGCAAAGACGAACCGGCAACCTCGTAACTGGTAGCTATCCATTGTGTAATCAGCACAATATGCATACGAGTCAAACCAAAAGCGACAACCGGTTCCTCGGTAGTGAACAATCCCAAAAAGAAACGATCTTGCCATACGAAAAATGCATTCAACAAGCCACATCCCAAGACTCCCAACAACATACACAAACGGAACACGCGACGCACACGGTCTATCTTCCCCGCACCATAGTTCTGTCCGATGAACGAAATGGCTGCACCGTTAAATGCCTGTATTACAAAATAACAATAATATTCAAAATTAAGAGCTGCTGCCGAACCAGCCATAGCATCTGCCCCATAAGCGTTTATGGCCGACTGTACTACCACATTCGAAATGGAAAAAATCATACCTTGCACACCTGCCGGGATTCCAATTTGAAGAATTGGCTTCAACTCATTCCAATCTATGCGCATATCCTTTAAATTCAACCGAAAAGTTTTTTTTTCTTTCAGCAGCATATGCACAATAACCCATGCACTCAAAAAATTGGCAACACAAGTGGAAACAGCCACACCAACAATACCCATACCCAAAACCAATACAAAGAAAAGATTGAGCAAAGCATTCAGGAAACCAGCTACAAGCAAAATGTAAAGTGGACGACGGGTATCGCCCATACTGCGCAGAACAGCCGAACCAAAATTAAAAACAGAAAGAAAAGGCAAGCCCAAAAAATAAATACGTAAATAAAGCACAGCATCGCCCAATACCTCCTCCGGCGTGCCCATCAATTCCAAAACTTTCCCTGCAGCCAACAGTCCTATAACTGCTATACCCAATCCGCAATAAAGGCTCAAACGGGCCACCGTACCTATAGCCCTACGAATACAGACATAATCGTTCTGCCCAATGTGATTGGAAATAATGGCATTCGCACCCAGCGACAGACCTATCATCAAATTAATAAACAGGCCGATGACCGGAGCCGTGCTGCCAACTGCTGCCAGAGCTTTATTTCCTACAAAAAGCCCTACCACAGCAATATCTACCGAATTAAAAAACTGCTGCAACAAACTGCTCGCAGCCAATGGCAAGGCAAACACCAGAATCTTCATCAGCAAAGGGCCGTGAAGCATGTCTATTTCATTCTTTCCCATAACTATGCTCAATTAAGTTATACCGAAACGGTTGCAAAGTTCGCACTTTTCCGGCAATCTTCCATACCCCAACCACTCTATATCCCATACCTTCGGATAAAGAACTTCACTTCTATATTTTTATATACAAAATTATGTAGTTTCCTTTTTATTTTGTTACTTGCAACTCAAACTCTTAATTTCTATTTCAATGAAAAAAATCATCTTTTACTTGTTTGCCGGCATTGCAACTACTGCTTGTAATCCCGACTATACAGCTTTGGTTGAAACCTCTTTGCCCGAACCTTTCTCCGGAAAAGCCTATCTCAAAACCTTTGTACCCAAAATGGGATGGCAATGTGCCGACTCTGTTACACTGACAAACGATACAGCCTTTTCCTTCAAAGGTGAAATGATAAAGGCCAAACAATTTGTTCTGGAAACATCGCCCCGTAAATTCCATGCTGAAATCATTCTGGAACCAGCCAGTAAATATAAAGTACTTTTCGACAATGAAAATGCCCGGATAGAGGTTTCGGAAGGTGGCACAGAACAACAACTCATGAATACATATAACGAACAGATGAAACCGTTCTACGATAAAGAACAGGAACTGAATCAACGCATGCGCACCCTATCGAACAGCACACCAGGATATGCCGAAAAAAACGATTCGGTGATACAAGCCCTTGGACAGACATTCCAGGCACGCGAAGATGCCACTAAAACTTTCATTAAAGAACACCCAGGAAACTATACTTCGGTCCTTCTGGCAGGAAACCTGCTGCTATACACATTTCCCGAACTGGAAGAAATAAACAATTTGCTCGACACTGTTACCTATAGCGACGAATATGAACTGGCACGCTTCAGAGAAAAATACCAAGGAGCAAAAAGTTGCTGGATTCAAGGCGAACAAGCCCCTGATTTCATCACACACAACTTGAATGGCAAAGAAGTGCGCCTGAGCGACTTTAAAGGGAAATATGTATTGCTCGACTTCTGGGCCAGTTGGTGCCGTCCCTGCCGCAAGCGCAGTGCCGAACTGAAGAAAATCTACCCCCAGCTACAAGAACGGGGTATCCAGGTGTGTGGAATCAGCATGGATGAAGATAAAAAACAATGGGAAACAGCCACACGCGAAGACGGAATTGTCTGGACCAATACCGGAGATTTGAAACCTTTCAAAGAAAATACCATTGCACGCGACTATAAAGTGAGCCAACTGCCCACCCTCTTCCTGATTAATCCGGATGGGGTAATCGCTATACAAAACCCTGAAATAGAAGATTTGATGAATCTTCCTCTCAAAAACGAAACACCCGATAAGAAATAACCATTCGATAAAAGACCGCCGTTTCATTAAACATCACAGAAGCAGTTTAAAGAAACGGCGGTCCTTCTTATCGTCAAGCCAATACCTCCTTCCTGGACAAAGAGAACACAGGCAGATAAACCAATATACCCACCAACGACATAACCAGTCCACCGATGGTTCCAGCAGCCAATGGGAACCAGAATGCCTCCTTCTCGCTACCTATCATAAATGGAACAAACCCTAAAATAGTGGATACTACCGTTAGAAAAATAGGAATTACTTTGGCATTCCATGCTTTCATATAGACAGTAAGCAAAGGCATGTTCGGAAAACAACGACGAATGTTATTAAATTCGTTCAATATATAGATACTGGCATTCACCGTAATACCACAAAGCAATACAAATGCAGCAAACCCTCCTTGGTCGAAATCCAAATCAAACAAATAGAACGTCAGGAAAACACCAATATAGGATATAGGAATTACAAAAATAATTGCCAACGGTTGCTTCACCGAATTGAACAACACCGAGGTAGTCATGAAGATAATTCCAATGACTAGGAAAAGCAACAAATATTCTTCCTTCACAACTTCATCATCTTCCCAATAAAATCCATAAGGATTCTTCACCGCTATCTCATACCCCATGGGCAGACGTTCTTTCCATTTCTCCACCTCTTTTTTCAACACCTTATCTCCCTGCATGGACGAACCGATATAATCATATTGCAAGCACAATACATAAGCCTGGTTCTGCTTCTTGATTTTCTGCGGAGCTTGTCCTCGGGTAAGAGTAGTCAAATCCGATACCTTATAAATGCGTCCATTCACCTCAATAGGCATGTATTGCAATGCCCACACATCGTATTCACGAGCCTGTTTAGGAACCAGCCTTACTTGCTCGGCCTTCTCGTCCATCCACACGGTACCACAGGATATCTCGCCACCGAAAACCGGAATTAAAGCATCAAAAAGCTGTGAGGCGGTAATACCCTCCTCTATCATACGTTTTTTGTTCACCTGCAGATAATATTCCGAATAATCGTCTTTCCACATAGAGAAATCCGAACGAATGTCCACCTGTTTGATGCGCCGGTAGGTGAGTAGCGAATCGCGTACCTGCTCGGCCCATTCCATCAAGTCATCATAATTATATCCCATCATTTCCACCCGGTAGGAACCAGCTGTTTCACGCACATCGTTGCTGAAACCCTGATCTTCCAGACCGTACACATTCCAACTTCCTCCTCCCAACTCCAAAGCCTTGCTTATGACATTTGCCTTTAAGATATAGGGAAATCCGGTACGTTCACTCTCCTTGGTGAATTGCACGGCGATAGAAGCCCTCTGAGCATTATGCACCTGTGTTTGAAACTGTTTTATCTCGGAAAATTGACTCAAGTAAGCTTCCATTTGCATAACCAGTGCATTCATCTGCTCCAGCGTACATCCATTGGGTAAACTGGCATTAATGCTTAATTCCACCTCGTGCTTGTTCGAGAAATAATTGCCGGTATATACTTTATCGGCAAACAAACGTAACGTACCTCCCAGACATTTGTCTACATAAGGCCGCACATTTTCCTTATAGAAGTCCGAACCTAGAGTCCGGTTGTAGAACGACGGCCACCATCCTTCACCTTTCACTTCTTCGGGTAACATGAATACCGGAAGTCCGAAAACCAATACCAAGACAATGCACACTGCCGCACGATAGCGACACAACCCACGCACCATCCAGCGGTAGGCATGTGTGACATGCACCGTAATCCGTTTGAACACCAGGCTTTTTTTCCCTCGTTTCATTCTATTTAACATTCCAAACTTATCAATAAGAGAAGGCACTAAAAAAAGCGCCACCAACAGCGAAACAGCCAGATTGATGATAACAACAGCTGCAAAATCCTGTAAATTCAACCTTACACGCTCATCCATAAAGAAAATGATGACCAATGCTCCCATAGTGGTGAGTGTGGCAGCCAGGATAGCCATAAACGCTTTCAAATTACGGCGTCGCAACATATGCTCGGTCATTACAATGCTGTTATCGATAACCAGATTTAACGAAATCGTTATGCCTGCCATAGAATAAAGCTGCATCTCCAGACCGAACAGAAAATAAAAGATAAAAGAAATAAGAATAGTTATCGACAGACTGACAACAATCAAAAACAAATACCTCCAGTTTCGTGTAATAACCAGTACAAACAACAACAGAATCAACACTGTCAGTATGGTACGGAAATAGATTTTGTCCAGTTCTTGCTGAATATACTCCGTTGCATCGTAATTCTTATGCAGTTCATATCCTCCCGGCATATCAGATTCCATCCGTGCCAAAGCATTACGCACCAGTGCCCCTGTTTCCAGCTGATTGGCATTCTGAGTAGCAATCACCGACAGATAAATTGAATTCAGCCCATTGACCCTGAAATAGCTGTCGGGAGTTTTCTCTTTATGTTCCACATCCACCAGTTTGTCCAAAGTCAGCATCTGTCCGTTGGTCGTTTTCAAGGCCACATTCTCAAAAGAAAAATTTTTTTGAGGGTCGTCTGTCATAACTACCATGGCAAGCCGCTGTTCCGTTCCATCAGGGTATATCCATCTTCCCACCCCCGGATAATCACGTCCGGAGCAAGTCTGAATAGCCTCCCTCAAGTCCTCGGGAGTCAGTCCTACACGCTCCAACTGTTCGCTGTCGTATGTAAGTACCCATTCCATAGGCATCGCTCCATTCAGCTCAACCTTATCCACCCCTTCGATTTGTGCAATCACCGGTTTCAATTTTTCCTCCCCATATAACTGAATCTGTACCGGATCGTCCGGAGCATTCAATGTGTATACCAAGAAAGGACGCGCCGACTCACTCTCGGAACGATTCATGGAGATTTGCGGAAAACTAACCTCTTCAGGAAGTTCCCTCCACACCTGCCTCACCGCTGTAGCCACCTCAAACCGGACAGCAGCCAAATCGGTATGTTTATCGAAGGACAGGCGAATAGAGCCACTGCCATTATTCGATGAAGAGGATATACTTTTCACCCCTTTCACACGCACCAGCACAGCTTCCAGTCTGCTAGTCACTTCACTTTCGACCACACGTGAAGAAGCATTCCGTACCGAATAATTAATGCTCAATCCCGGCATCTCCTGTGAGGGGGCAAGCTTTACCGGGAGTTTCGGAATAAAAACAACTCCCAACAAAGCCAGACAGACAAACGTCACAATCAGCGTAAAAGAAGATATACCAAAATAATTCTTTACCTTAGTAGCGGGCATAATCAAACTTCAATTTACTATATAAAGACAAACCAGATGCAAAATCGAATAAAGTAAGTTTTCTGATTTTGTAATAACTCAACCAGTAATTTTGCAAAGAAGATATATAATTATTTTGTGCCGACTGCTGTCTGTTCAAGGCCATGGTCAAACTATTCACATCAGCCTTTCCAATAATAAAACGCTCCTGCGTCTGTTCATATGCCATTTCGGCCAGATTCAGAGCTTCCTCTGCACTAGCAATCAGATTCCGTTGAATATTAAAGTCGTTCACAGTCATCACCACCTCCTCTTCGATGTTCTGCTTTTCCTCTTCGGCAGTCAACCTTGCCACACTCAGATTGTTCCGGGCCATATTAAATTTTCCCTTCCTTACACCCCAGTCTACCAATGGAATCGACATGCTTATCGAAACCAGATCTTGCTGCAAGAGGTTATGATAAGCATCGCGAAAATTTCCGGCCACCTGGTTAAACCCTACACTGGCATTGAAACTGGCATTGAAACGCGATTCCTTTCGTGTACGGTCCACTGTTTCTTCAGCTTCGAGCACCTGCTGCCGCTGCGACAAGACAGCAGGATTGTTTTCCCTTGCCATATCCAAAGCCTTATCCAATGGAATTTCCATGCGCATCGGCAATCCCGGCATATCCAGCACAATCTCAATATCTTTGTCCAGTTTCAGATAAGTAGCCAATGAAAAAGAAGCACGTTTCGTATCCATTCTCGCATTCTCCAACGAGTTTCTAGCGTTAACTGCATCCAACTCCAGTGTCAGCAAATCAGCTTTCGAGATAGAAGCAATCTTGTGCCTCTCTCTGGCTATCTTACAAAGTTTTTCAGTTGTAGCCAAATTCTCCTGTGCCAATTTATATTCAGCCTGCGCCATAGCCAGCCGGAAGAACAGGGTCACCACATTTTCCGACACGACCTCCATATTATAGACAAACTGCTTTCGAGCCACCTCGTATTTCAAAGGCTCTATCAGTTTATCCCATTTGAAAGCATTATATCCAAGCAAATTCTGTGTATATCCCAGCTGAAAAGGTACCGAAGAGAACTGGGTACTCTTCAATTCGCCAAAATTTCTCATATAATCCAGGTCTGTATTCAGATAGAACGTACCGCCCAGCCAATCCAGATTCTGCTGTACCGACAAACTACCCGAAGCACTATACATCTGCTGCTCTCGAAACACATCCTGGTCGCTATTCGAATCATACCGCTGGGTGATGTTCCGAAAATACTTAGCCGGTGTCAGACTCAACGTCAGACTAGGCAACCGGTTTGCCCGAAAAGAACGAAACTCCCAATAACTTGCCAAGAAACGGTTTCGGTTTTTCATTGCAGCAAGCGAACTGTCATTGGCCAATTCTATGGCCTTTTGCAGACTCAACTGCACCACCGGCTGTGCTTGCATTCCATAAATACCACAAACACACAGCATCATCAAGGCCCAACATTTCTTTATATATTTCATATTTTTTTTATTTTCTATAATTAACGACCGAAGTCTTTGAACGATAAATAAACCAATAAAACAACGGCACGATAAACAAGCTCACCAATGTACCTATCAGCATAGAACCAATCATAGCCACTGATAACGGCTTTTGCAATTCCGAACCCATATCAAACGAAAAAAGCAAAGGGAGCATAGCCAGAATGGTAGTGAGCGAAGTCATTATAATAGCACGCAACCTCCTCCGCCCAGCCTCATGAATGGCCTCTTCCAAGGGAATACCTGTCTGACGTAACTTATTGATCGTATCCAGTTTCAAAATAGAGTCATTGATAATGATACCGCATGTCACAATAATGCCGATAGCCGACATCAGATTCAAAGTGTATCCGAAAATCCATAAGGAGAACAAAGCAAAAGCTATATCAATAGGTATTTCAGTCAACACAATCAACGGCTGCAAAAAACTCTCGAACTGGGCAGCCAGAATGAAATACATAAGCAGTATACTCACACAGAGAATCACAACCATCTCACGCATGGTCTGCTCATTCGAAAAGAAGCTTCCCGAGAAATCTACCTCCCAGTTTCCGTAACGGTTCACCACTTGTTTTACCTTTTCCATCAATGTCTCGGCATCTTTCACTTCATGAAAATCCACCGGTACAAATTCTCCGTTTTTTCCTGCCACAATCTCTTTCAGATCTTCACCTTGAGAAACCCTCACCAGCTCATTCAGAGGAATCCCTACGACAAATTCCTGTTCTGCTTTTTCACTTTCTTCCGCAGCAGTTTTCTTCTTTAACGGTACCCATGTTTCTGCCAGAACATCATTTATAGTTTTCTCTTCACCCACAATGTGTATGGGTAAATATTGTTGGAACGAGCGTAAAGTAGACACACTATTCTCTTTAAAAGCAGAGCGCAGCACTTTCACCACCTCGTTGAAAGAGATATCATACAACAACAGCTTTTCACGGTCCACCAATACATCGAACTTTTTCTGTATGGGATGTTTCTCCACCATCAGTCCGGTTGCATTTTCCACACTGTCAGTCAAACCATTCAGTTCACCCATATCAATCTGCTTCTGCCGATTCTTCAAATAAAGTTGCGCCACCACATCGGGTTCCGCTGTCACAAAGAGCCGTTCGAAAATTGTACCCGGAGGTGCAAACTGCACCACAGCCCGGGGGTAACGCTCCGCCACCCATCGGTGCAAAGAATCCTGAAGTTCCACCAATGTTTCGGTATCAACAGTCTTGAAATACAGTTCCGATTCGGACGATGCCAGATCTTTGCTACTATCCAGAATATAATCCTGCATGCCTACATAGGCAGCATGTTCCACGGTCAATCTTTCCACTCCTTTCTGTACAGCGTTCACCCTTCTCACATTCTCCTCCACATGCAAGTTTTCATTCCATTCTATATGCATGAGCAGCTCCTGATGGTCAATCTCGGGCATACGCTCCTTTTGCATGAACAAAAAGAAAAGCACGCATACCGGAAGAGTTCCCAAAGCCAAGGTGAAATTCAACTTCTTATGAGCAAAGACCCACTCAATTCCCCCATCGTATAACTTATCGAAATAAGACTCTTTCAACGGCGATGTAAAAGTCCTTACCATCCAACCGTTTTTCTTTATTCCCCAGCGAGTGAACAAGAAGAACAATACCGGGAGCAACAGGATGCTCACTACGTAGGCTACAAACAAACCGGCTGTCACCGAAAAGGCCTGATCGAAAAACAAGGCTCCAGCCATACCACTCATAAATATCAAAGGGAAAAATACAGCAACCGTAGTCAACGAAGAACTGAGCATCGGGGTTATCATCTCGGTTGTTCCTTTTATACAAGCCCGGCGCAACGAGTATCCACGTTCACGCCACTGCGATATGTTCTCGGTCACAATAATGGCACTGTCTATCATCATACCAACCGACAATATCAATCCCGACAAAGAAATGATATTCATGGAAACATGGAACAGATAGAATAAAATAAAGGTTACAACCACCGATACTACCATACTGATACCTATCACTACCGGCGACTTGATGTCACCCAAAAAGAAGATAGCTACCACTAGAATAAAGACAAATCCCAGTCCCAAATTCTGTTGCAGATTCGAAATAGTATAGTCCAGCAACTCGGTCTGGTTTCTGTTCACGGTAAATTCCACATCAGGATACAACTTACTAAAATAGTCTGTCACTTTCTGTAGTTCTTCCTTCATGTCGTCCATATTTTCATCAGCCTGCTTAATGATAGCCAAGGTCACCGCCTGCTTTCCATTCACCAGCGAACACCCCCCTTCTTGTCGAGGTACAATATCCACCCTGCAAAAATCTTTCAACTGCATGATATGTCCGTCTTTCTTGAAATAGATATCCTTTACATCCTCGGGGGTACGAAGAATAGACGACACTCTGACATTGTATTCATAATAACCATCGCGCACCAACATACTACCCGGTTCCACGTTGTTTTTCTCCAAGATGCTTTCTATATCCTCTGTTGTAAGTCCCAACATCGTCATTTTTTCCAAATCGGGAACTATCTGCAGTACCCGTCCGGGCACTCCTGTCACATCTGCCATTGCCACTTGTGGCAGTTGCTCTATACGTCGACGTATAATATTGTCGGCCACATCTCCAAGTTGCAAAAAAGCCTCTTCATCGCTTTTCTCATAAGGCCGGTCTTTTTTCAAAGAGAGATTCAGATAAAGCACCGGTATATCGGTTGCACTGGCCTTAATCGCTTTCGGACGCTCCACTTCCTTAGGCAAGCTACCCATTACGGCGTCAATCTTCTCGTTTACCTCAATAAATGCCAAATCGGTATCTGTACCAAAATCAAAACTCAAACGAATGGTTCCACTTCCATCACGCGTGGAACTGCGTAAATCCTTCAATCCATCCACTTGCAGCATCTGTCTTCTCAGCGGCGCCACTACCGAATTTTCCAATTCTCGCGCCGAAAGATTATCACCCGACACTTGTACTGCGATTTCGGGAATGGCAATATCGGGCAGCAAAGATACAGGCAACGAGAAATAGCCTACCAGTCCTAACAGAAAAGTGGCGGTAAAAGCCATCAGCACAGCTATCGGACGTTCCAATAAAAACTTCACCATAGTTCCATCAATCTTGTTTATTCACCACCGTTACAGGTGTTTCATGAGCCAGATTCAAGTTCCCGTCCACAATCACCGTATCGCCTTCGCTCAGCACATCCTCTCCATCTTCAGTCAATGCATACTCATCCTTATTCTCCAAAGCCGTATGCACATAATTCCAATAAGCCTTGCCTTTTTTCAAGGTGAACACCACCTGTTTTCCCGAACGTAACACCACGGCCGTTTTTGGTACCACCAATGCATTGTTCACCGAGCGGAACACACTTACTTTCACATTCATTCCATCGAACAAAGAAGAAGGACTTCCTTCGATTCGCGCTTTCACCCGCACCATGGCCAGTTCGTCCACCATCGGATTTATCGATACAATCTTTCCATGAAAAACCTTATCCGCTGCAGCATATGAAGTCACTGTCACCCGATCTCCATTTTTCAACAACGGCAGTTCGCTTTCCAGCACATTGAAATCCACCTCCATAGTTCCATTATTGATAATACGGCAGAAAGGTTTCCCTACCGAAGGCACATTATGCTCCTTATCGAACAAGTTTGCCACCACGCCACTAAAAGGAGCCACAAGAACTGCATGCTCCAGGTCGTATTTTGCCAGTTCATAACGCGCCTTACTCTGTTCATATCCACTTTTTAATCCAGCCAACTTCATCACATCTGCAGGCACCTTTTTCATTTCCGATGGCGAATACCCCTGTCCTATCAACACATCTTTCAAATCCAGTTCGGCCTGTTCCAACGCAGTCTTTGCCTGTTCCAACGAATTTTTCAGTTTAAAGCAATCTAGTTCGGCCAGTTTCTGTCCTTTCACTACACGGTCACCGTTCTTCACATACACCTTGCTCACCACTTCTTCTGTTCCGAAAGTCAAATCGGCAAACTCAGTTGGTGATACTTTTCCATTACTCACCAACTGAAGCTCGAACCCTTTTCTCTTCAGAGTCATCACTTTCACTTCATTCGGTGTTGTTTCCAATTTGGTTTCCACATTCTCTGTTTGACTTTGTTCCGTACCCTTCGAAGAACAAGCACCACACAAAAGCAGTGCAACAATCAGCCATTTCATCGGAAAAATTAATTTTTTCATATCACTCGTTTATTCTTATTCCAGTTATTATTCCATACATTCATTCAGCAACACGCTTATTTCACGCTTCATCTCCTCTGTAGCAGGCGATACCACCTTTGGTTTCATTTCCAGTACCCTTCTTGCCGTTAGTTTCATCTTCTCTGTCTTTCCCCATGCAACATACAGTTTCGACAATAAATAATACGGATAGACACGCCCCGGCAAACGGTTTGACGAACGTTTATAGCATTGTTCAGCAGCCTCAAAAGCCTGTTCCTTGTCCTTGTCAAACTTCATACCCTCGGCCTCATCAGCAAAACAACGACCTTGTAAGTTCAACACCATCGGGTCGGCCGTACATTTCTCAAGTCTTCCCAACACATCCCGAGCCTCGGCATAATTCCCGGCTTTATATAATGCCCGTCCCCATTCAAACAGGAAACGCGGTTCCTCCTTTGCTACACGGTTTGTAGCCAATGCACATTTGCCATAATCTACCGCAGCCTCCTTATACATGCCACAACGATAAAGAAGTTGACAAGAATTCCAATCGCGATAACCATTCACTCGTTCTTTCCATTCCTTCACATTGCTTGCATATAGAAACAAACAGCCCATTGTCATACAAACAAAGGTAAAAAACATTTTATTACTTTTATGCGTACGACAAGCACTAATTGTTGATAAAATTTTCATTATTACCAATATTGCCAAAGCCCAAAATGCAGGAAAATGTAATGGATAAGAGAAGCAGGAAAATACAAGCAAAGCCATCCACATGCCCGATGCTCCATAATTCCGGGCATAGCGAACAGCGATAACCAGCACCCATATAGCCAGTAAAACAACAAACATCATAGGGACCCACCCATATTCTGCACCAATTTCAATAAACTCATTAAACGCATATTCAGGCGATCCTGCCACTTTTTCCTCAGCTAAAGTCCCCTTTCCCGATGCAAAATAATCCTCTTGCCACTTTCCATAAGCACCACCGAAAGTTTCTCCTTCGGCATGAAGAGACCCCCATGGCTTCATCTCATCCACACATACTTTCCATATCAATAACCTTCCATTTGCCGAATCAGTATTCAAAAAAAAGCTTCCAAACAACCCTATTCCTGCCACTGCCAACGTTCCTATAAAAATCCAATTAGACAAACGTTTATACGATTTTTTCCACAATCCTCTATATTTCAACCATCCCGGCAGTCTAAGACGACACACCCACAGAACCGACAACAAAGCCGCTATCCATGCAGCTCTGCTCCTACCGGCAGGAAGTATACAAAGCACCACAAATAAAGTTACCCATGCCAATCCTCTCAAAGCCTTCTCAATCCTTTCATTTCCTATCATACGTTCTTGCAGCAATACATCCACCGCCAATGGCAGAATTACTGCCAGAAATCCCGAATAAGGTCCGGGATTAAAGAAGGACCCTGTAACAGCATAAAGAGAATGTCGGGACGTTTCCCATCCATAAACCTGCAACAGCCCCAACATAGCCTGCCACAATCCTGTTAACAACACAGCCCCTGTCAACACAACATCTACCTCTATCTTTTCATGCCAACAGCGTGTCCATAACGAAACCACCGTCAAGACCAACATCAATACCGACAAACATGGCCAGAACCATAACCATTGCACCACAGTTACATCCACAGGCAGCAAAGGGTCTTCCACTCCGGCAACACCCATCAAAGCTAAAGCCGAAATGCAAACACTTCCTTTCAGTAAATATGTTCCGATTCTTTTAACCACAAGTTTCTCATTCAATAAATCCGATTCTGTTCCATCTCATCTGTTCCGTGTAAGGTTCTATTGATTTCCAGATACCCACAACCTTTCCGGCTATAAAATCATCGGGTAGAAGTCCCCAATAACGCGCATCCACCGAATTGAAAACATTATCTCCACACATAAAATAATAATCATGCTGAAATTGGTAAGAATACAAGAACTTTCCATCCATACAAGCCCTTCCATCCTGCCAAACCAGCTTTTTACCTTGTTCCCATTCCAGTAATTTTCTATACAATAAAAAATGTTTTTCATTCAGTTCCACAACATTACCTTTTTTGGGCACATACAATGGACCAAAATTTACAATCGTCCATCCTATTTCTTTTTTCTTAGGAAATGCCTTAATAGAAACCCCCTCTATTTTCTTTTCCCCCTGTGTGAATACATAATGTAAACTATCGTGTGCCTGAATCAAAGTCTCCGGCAATTTCAAAGATGTATCTCCATTAATCCGGTAATATCCTTCTACAATTTCAACAGTATCACCCGGTGTTCCCATGCAGCGTTTCACATAATAGGTCATCAAATCAAACCCGATACTATCCCTTGTTTGCGGATAAGGATAATTAAACACAGCCACATCTCCCACCTTTATCTTGTTCCATCCCCACATACGGAACATTTTGAAAGGTTTATGTCCGGCAGCCGCATTCAAATTGAAAAGCCGTGCACCCCAACAGGTTTTATCTACCCATATACGGTCTCCCGGCATCAAAACCGGGCTCATGGAATCTGAAGGTATACGATAACTGGAAAAGAAAAACACGAGCATTACCAGCCAACATATCCCTATTCCGAGTCCAACCAGAACCATCCTCCACACAAAATCAATTGCACGTTCCAGCCACAGTTTCCAATTTATGTTTTTCAATACCATACCTGTTTATCGTCTTCATAAATGAATATACGTTCGTCCTTTCCACGCGTATGATCCCTGAGAATCAGCAATGCATTATCTGGAACACCGTCAAATGTCAGCGTCAGGTCATCGGCTTTCTTTCTGCCCAATGACACCCATCCTCGAACATCCCAATAATACAATTCATACACATCCCCTATACGGATATTATTATCATCGCTCCGTGCCAGATAATTTATTTTTGCCACATGCATTGGTTTCCCAAAATCCATACCAATCCACCCATTGCACAACAAATCCGATATGTAAAAGGTGAAAGGGTCGCCATCAAAAGCCGCTTCTCTACAGAACCGCTTGTCATCTCCATAATACTGCCCGGTACCTATAATTTTTCCCTCCATTTCTTCATTCTTTTCATTAAAGAATCCCAATTCGGCAATATAACAGTTGTAAGGAGCCGGACAGATATACCTCCAATAGCGGAAACAAGCCGAATCATTCGGATATACATGTCCTGAAAGAGTAAAGGTTTTAAAATTATATAAGGTTACTGCATCTCCAAAATCCTCTCTGTTAGATGCTTGAATCATACTTCCTTTCATACATTTCCCCTTATCAAAAGCCCGACGCATCAACGGATATTTCCGATACAGAGTCACTTTCTTCAATTGTTTCTTATCGGGTATCAAATATCTTTTTTCTTTCCTGCTGGTAAGCAAAAAAGGATAGTTCATCGGTTCTATACCCTCATTGGTATAATATACCGGCAGGTACACAGCACCACGCTCCAAAGCATCAAACTCCACCTTTCTTCCCTCTATCCTACTGTAACAAACCGGCACCCAATCCTTGTTTCCATAAACAGCCAGATAAGCATAACTTTCATCTGTCAGTTCCAATTCCGATAAGGATTCTGTAACAATATCCACAGCCTCAACATATTCTCTTGTCACATCTTTCATGAATATGTTTCTCAATTTTTCAGGTACACACTCCGCCTCTGTATTCAGCTTTAACAATCCTTCATTTACTGCATAAGTCTTTCGATACACCTTTCCTTTGCACTCTCCGGGGCGCATAAATCCCATCACACCTCCCTCATTTCCTTCCAGATATCCTTTGTTTCGTTCATCCGTCAACAATGTTACCCACGAATGGTCACCATCCTTAGTAGGCCATTGAAGAATAAAATCGTTCACCACCGGAATACCTTTACTCCGAAGCACCCCTATACTTACTTGCGAATACACGCCGCAACGCCCCGAAGGAATCTTTGTCCAGAAAGGAATGCGGAACAACGAATGACACTTCATGGCATCACTCAGATTCACTTTATTCAGCCGTCCCAGACTATCGTTTACCGCAGCTGCCGCCCAATAAGCCGAATTTTGCCGGATTCGACTATACGGATAATCCTCATAAACACCTTCGGCTACCACACGTAACGAATCCCTCCAATTATCCAAGGTTTGATAATCCGCACATTTATAAGGCAACAAATATTCACAAAAATCATCAAAGGTCACTTCCTTAGCAAACGGACCATTTTGCCAATCGTTGAATGCAGCATCTATATTCTTTATCAAATAATCGGCAGTCATGATTTCCACATCCTGCACCCGTTCAATCCTCGAAGACGGATATTTCCGATACACCTCATTCATCATACGTTCTTTTACCGCAGTAGAACTATCGGACAACAGAATGGGTTCCACTTCCCGATAATAAGCTTCTATCTCTTCACCGGCATACGAGCCATGTCCCGGCATATTCCGAATCAGAAATTTAGCTGCTTCCAACTTCATTTTGTCACCTTGGTAATGCTTCAAAACTTTTTCCAGTTCTACTCTGTTTTCTCCGGCCATTTCCAAAGCTTGTTCCAATCTTTTCTCATTCTGCGAACGACAAGACACAAACAGCAACAGCATGATGAATAACAGACCTTTCATATTCATAGCACTTAAGATTTACAGTCAATAAAAACAAAACATTACACTAACAATCGGAAGGATAACAAGAGCCAAGACCGTTCAACTCGTTTGAAGTTTTTAGTTCAAGGCAATGTCCAGTAACATATCGGACAATCTTCATTAGGTGTAATACCTATCAATCGGTTATTCGACAAATCCACAGCAAAACCATTAATATAAATATCCAGTTTGAATTCTCGTTTCAGATTCCCATCTTTGTCAAAAATCTGGAGGATATTTCCTCCTTGCTCCTTCATGTTCAAGCGTTTTCTATCCCTTGTTGTTTCTTGAGAGAACAAAGCATATAATTCATCACCCACCCATTGCACATCACAATAGCCTCTCTTCTCACCCATTTCGCTAGGATACAGTTCTTCATCATCCACCCTAACCTTCACCGTCTCAAATTTGTTCACATCATATAATTCCAGTACTCCACCAAACTGAGAAGCCATTGCCACACGTCCAAGCATCGGATGATAAGTCATATAACTTCTCCACACATAAGCTTTATTGGGAACATTCTGTTCTTTATCAGACGTAGGGATAGAAAAATACGTTTTTGTTCCCGATGGCGTCCATCTAATCAGACGGCTTTTTCCGCTCATGTCTTCCATAAAAAAGGTAGAATCCGTTTCGCACACAAAGTCTATTCCTCCTCTTACAGACGTTGGCAGTTTTCTCATAAGTTTTCCTTCTTGTAAATCATAAACAAAAACATTGCCTTTAGCTCCATCATAAGCATATAGATTGCCATCTTTCAGTTGAAAAGGAGTAGACAGAACCATCTCATCATCTCCCTGACCTTTTGCTCCTACAGAATACAAATATTTTAACGACGGATATTCCAAGATATGATAATAGCATGAATCCGAAACCAAATCCAACATCACCAGCCGAGAACTCTCCAAACCTACCCGCAAAGGAACTTTCATCAAAGGAAGCTCACCTATACACTGCACACTTTCGCTCTTCAACGCCAACGGTTCTGCCACTTCGTTATTTTGTTTATCTATGCAAGAAAACAGAAACAAGAGCAACAATAATAAACAGATATTCTTTCGCATAATATGTATTTTTTTAGTTCAAACAAACTGTCTTTCAACAAAGAATTGCCAAGCTACAAAACTTGACAATTCTTATTCTTCTTATTTTTAACCAACTCGGTATACCCAAGCTCCATTATATGGACAATAAGTACTACCATAACCATAACAAAGAGAACCATCCTCTCCGCTGGCAATAGCCTCCACATTCTCCAAGGCAAGGCCGTTCAACTCGTTTGAAGTCTGTAACTGTAAACGGCAACTCATGCAACCAACTGAATCAACATAGACCAATACCTTCTTAACGGAAAACTGTTCCCTTTCGGAAGTTGATACAGTGTCACGTCCTTGAATCGTGAATACTGGATTTTTTGGAAAAAAGATCTCTTTATCTGTCCATTCTTGGACCAAACGATATATCTGCTTTTCACGGCTTTCTTGACAGGAAGAAAAGCAAAATATAAATACCAAAAAAATAAGATAATATCTATTACAAGCTTTCATATTATTTTCTATTATATCCTCCTATTATATAGGATACCTTATATCCATAACAATCTACACTACCTCTTCCGATACAACCATCTATAGAAGATTCTCCATTAGCCAAAGCTTCTACATTATTCAAGTATACAGTAGAAACAGCTTCTTTGCATTCTCCTCTTGTTGCACAAAAAATGATAATAACTACACAGACCAACAGTAGTACTTTTTGAAATAGGTTTTTCATAGTTCTGCATTGTTTTAAATTGAAACAAAAGTATCATAATCAGCCTTTAAGTACACTAATTTTACTCTTACTTTTGACTTACTTTTTTCATTCATCCTAACAATCAACTACTTAACTCAAACATTATATCTTCAACAATAAACAAATACTACATCTTTTCTCGTCTGCGTAGATTCCACTGACAGGAAATTGTCTTTTTCATCCTATTAAATCTTTCAAACTTAAATAGCCAAATTGAATTTCAGCATCCCAATACCAGCCTAATTCATACTTCATAAACCATGCCTGCCAAGTTTTTTCTATCCGGCAATAGCATCATTCAAGTTAATCCGAAACTTTATCAATACCGGATTATCACTAAAAGAACCATATTTTGCCAACTCTTTTTTTAAAGGAGAATCATCTTCTACGAAATAAGGATAAAACAAAGCATAGAATGAATCAACTTCCACCTGCACTACATTCAAGTAAGATTTCGGATCTGTATCTCCTTTCAACATCTGTCCGCTGGACTTGTCTATATAAATATCATAATAATTAGTCTTAGGACTAAGAGCCGATATATAAATACCCGACTGACTTTCCTGAACATTCATTATAGCCTTAAAATAAGGAGATTGCTCCAGTTTTTGAAAATCCTTCATTGTTTTAGGTTTCATTTCTTCAGGCAAAGCATCAGAACCGAAATCCACAAAAAAACGTTTTTTACCATCCACCGTAGATATTCCAAACTCACCATAATCGGGACAATACAGATACTCCGATTGATAATTGGAATAAAACTTCTTCATCCCCAATTGGAAATATCGGTTCGGTTTCAAACCTGTCATTTCTTTATCATCACACCTGTAAAGAGTATAGTCCGCCATATCGGTCCATAAATAATAAGTATTTTGAGCTGTATTGATACAAGAAGAAAACATGACATTGCGCACAGGATTTTCCACCTTCATATCCAAAGGTACGCTATGTATAAATTTTCCATCTGAAAGATTATAATAAAGAAGTTTATAGCCATCATTGATGATTACCGCATCTCCACCGGACGAAGGACAAAAGCTTCGTATATCAATATACTCTCCAGGACCATTCCCTATATTTTGTATGGTATACAAATAATTACCCTCTTTATCAAATGCCAAAAGGATGTGTTGCTTGTTGTCTTGCACAAAAATCTTATCTTGTATCAACTGACAATCCTGTGCTACACTTATCATTGAACTATCTGAAAACTCAAGAAAGCATACATCCTCTATCACCATATGAGAAAACCAGTCGAATACTTCATCCTCTGCATATTCCACTGTATAACTCATCGGATATTCCACCTGATTTGTCACCCGCTTTCCACAAGAAGAAAGCATAAAGCAAAACACTGATAATATAAAAACTTTCATGTTCATAGCACTTAAGATTTACAGTCAATAAAAACAAAACATTATACTAACAATCGGAAGGATAACAAGAGTCAACACCCCCTTTTGTATAAGCTACGGCCCATTTATAATCCGGATAAGAGCACTTATATGTATGAGAAGTGTAACCAAATCCTCCTCCTTCACCTCTGGCAATGGCCTCCACATTATCCAAGGCAAGGCCGTTCAACTCGTTTGAAGTCTGTGATTCATATGCAGTATATCCGGCAGCAGCTATTACTGCAATAACCAAACTGAAATTCAAAGCAGCTTCTTTGCATTCTCCTCTTGTTGCACAAAAAATGATAATAACTACACAGAC